>AMZC01000143.1_pt1 | contig 34222 bp, 32 predicted proteins | sample 948551 | NCBI WGS metagenome assembly AMZC01 (sample SAMN01120625, study PRJNA171369) | bioreactor sludge metagenome | biome: sludge; isolation source: anaerobic thermophilic cellulolytic sludge from lab reactor | place: China: Hong Kong, Shek Wu Hui wastewater treatment plant | collected... | reverse complement strand
TTTTGGGGAATTTTTATTGACAATAACAATCTGCTTAACAGCAATTGTCTAAAATTCACTTTGTTTTTTTGTACCAAAGAAAACTTCGCTCAAAAAAATCTTTATGAAAAGTTGAGCAAAGTATTCAAATTAAAGCTATAGGGAATAACTGAATAAACGTTGTTAGGTTTGTACCAATATATAAACTTGAATTGTTAACATCATAATATCCGTTAGATAAAATGATTCCAATAATATAGACCACAACCATAGACGCTAACATAAAAAATATTTTTTTACTTCTCATTAAATATTTTAACTCTATTTTCATGATTCTAGTTAATGTTCTATCCATTTTGAAGCACCTCTTTTATATATTAGTTATCATAGTATATCGTAATAGTTGCTGTAACAAGTTTGTAAATCGTTATTTATTTCATTTTTTGACAATAATTCGAGTTTTTTGTTTTTGAAGAAAATACAATGAGTGTATAATTTTTCTATTTCACCAAACTGATGGGTTGAATATATAATTGTTTTGCCCATATCTTTTATAGAACTTATAAGTTTAAGCGTATCTTTAACTGAGTCAAAGTCCAAAGCATTACAAGGTTCGTCTAATATTAGTATTTGGCTATTATTAGCAAATGTTTGTGCTAATTCAACTCTTCTTTCAAGACCGGAACTTAATTCAGATATTTTTTTATCCAAATGTTTTTCCAGTGAGAATATATCTACTATTTCATCGAATTTTCTTTTGCTGTAATTATCATAACACTCTAAGGAGAATTTGATTGCTTCAAAGACTTTTAAAAATCGAGGGGTTCTCATATCGGAGGTCAATATAGAAATATAGTCATATATGTTATCATTAATATCAGCTACATTCCTTCCATTTAATAAAACAGTCCCTGAATAGTCTTTAATTTGATTTGTTAATATTTTCAATAATGTAGTCTTTCCAACACCGTTTGGACCTAACAAACCTACGAATGAATCTTTTGGTATAACCAAATTAACATCATTAAAAATTAGATCATTTTTTTTATTATAGGAATATGTTAAAGATTGCAATTCTAGCATATATTCACCTCATATTTTTTATTTATAATTACTTAGTTTTGAATCTCTATCCATATAGAATAGAGTTTATATAAAATATAATAATTATATATAAAATCGAAGCTCCTGAGAAAGTAAAAAAATTATATAAATAATAGCTTTTTTATTGGTACTTTAACACGTGCAAATCTCAAATTATCCCTATTATTTATTTCTTCATGCATGTCAAATTCTGATTCTATACCTTTTGAATGTTGAGTTCTTTTTCTTCCGTTGTTTGTTCTTCCTTTGTTATAATATATAATACTTTTGTGGTTAACAATTAAGTTTGGTTATAATTATTAAGATACAAAATACGGTTAGCTAAAATCGTGATTTGTATCCATATTCAAGAGAAATTTTAACATTAATACAGACAAATGTCTATTGTATTATATTTTGACAAAAATTATATGTTGCAAAAGGTGAATCTATATGTAAAATGAAACGTATTAAAGTATTTGAAAACTTAATGTTTTTAAAGATAGTGGATGGGAACATATATCTGGTAATAAGTATTCAGGAACACAATACTTTAAAACAGTCAATGAGAGTGGTGAAGCTGATACTTTTTCGGACATTCATTTAAAAGACGTTTGATATAAAGGATTGTCAAATGTGTGGCTAATGACAGCAATATCTTATTTACCGATTTTTATTGCATTGATAATGAATGAAGCTGTTAATGTTAAAGTGTTTCTTAATTCAAAATTATCGTATTATACACCTGGGTTATGGGATAGAACTGGAATATCTTTTTGGAAAGCATTTTTATTTGAAACACCTTTTGCGATAATGAGACGGTCCTCATGGTTGTTTTTCCAATTACTCATTGTATTGTATTCTGCTTTAGCATTCAAAGCAGAAAATCATTATAGGAAGGCAAATTTAGAAGGAAAAAGTATATAAATAGATTTACCTTGTGAAAATATTAATTAATTTTATTGTACTAAGAAGGGTATTTCGAAATTATGTATAATTAAATATGAGAGAATGGATAGGATAAAAGGAGGATCTGTTGTTTTTAGGAAAAGAAATACTTAAAGGTTTAGAGCAAATTATTCCTTTGTAATTAGTACGGGATGAACGTACAGCAATGTTTAGCGATACAGAGCTTACTAAGAGGGAAGAACATTTATTATGGCAGAAGAAAAGACTTTATTATTGAGACAGAAAAAATTCTTAATTGTATCAATAATATTGGGGGATTGAATTTAACAGTATAAGCATTGTATATAAACTTAAGTCAAAATTATAGTACGGAGGGAAAAAATGAGTATTGATTTTGATAAGATTTCGAAATTGGGATTCGGAATGATGCGTCTTCCGGAAAAAGACGGCGAAGTGGACATCCAGCGGGTATGTAATATGGTGGACGATTTTATGAAAAAGGGCTTCAACTATTTTGATACAGCCTATGTCTACCATGGAGGAAAATCTGAAGTAGTGGTTAGAGAAGCAGTTGTAAAACGCTATCCGCGGGATGCCTTTTATCTTGCCACAAAGCTTCCGGCATGGGAGATGAAAAAGGCTGAGGACTGTGACAGAATATTTAATGAACAGTTGGAACGGGCAGGAGTGGACTATTTTGATTTCTATCTGTTGCACAGTATAGAGGAAGGAAATAATTATGATACCTATATCAAATATAATTGTTTTGAATGGGGAATCGAAAAGAAAAAGAAGGGTCAAATAAAGCACTTTGGATTTTCTTTTCACGGATCGCCGAAACTGTTGGATAAGATTCTATCTGAACATCCGGAAGTGGAATTTGTGCAAATTCAATTGAACTATGCAGACTGGATTAGTCCCATTGTTCGTTCCGGAGAACTATATGAAGTACTTAGAAAATATAATATGCCGATTATTGTAATGGAACCGGTCAAGGGAGGCATGCTTGCAAACATTACACCGGATCTTGAATCGATACTGAAAAAACATCGGCCAGATAAAAGTGTTGCTTCTTGGGCATTGCGGTTTGTTGGTTCTCTTGAAGGTATTATGACAATATTAAGCGGTATGTCCAACGAAGAGCAAGTTAAAGACAATTTGGAGACGTTTGAGAATTTTGAGCCTTTAAGCGATGAAGAAAAACAAGTTCTTGATGAAGTAGCAAAAGCTTTAATAAAACAGCCAACCATCCAATGCACTTCATGCAGGTATTGCTGTGACGGATGTCCGGAGAAAATCAGTATTCCTGACATAATCAGTGCACTGAACACAATGCGGATGTATGGTGAGGACGCCAGACCACGCTTTTTCTATAATAATTTGATGGACAGAAGTGGCAGAGCAAGTCAATGTATTAGCTGTGGACAATGCGAAAGTGTATGTCCGCAACATCTGCCAATTATTGAAGCAATGAAGGAAGCTTCCAAAATATTCGACAGGTAAATTTTTAAAATTTTATTCCTGCAATCTGTTGAGGTTGCAGGAATTTTTATTTAAGATTTGATATTATCATTATTTTTCGCGGTTTAACTGCTCTATTTTCCATTGACATTTCCAAACCATACGCAGAAGAGCCAAAGCAATAATACCAATTAGTATTGCCAGTAACCAGTATATCGGGCTTTTTGTAGTTAACGCTGCACCGAGTTCTATTAGTAAACATATAATCTCTAGTATCAAAGCTGTTTGAAAAAATTTCTTTACTTTAGTGTAATAATTAATTTTTGAATCTATATCGGTATACATTTCAAAAGGGCCGTCTTCAGCTTTTTTTCTGAGATAAACCCATCTGAACCATCTAGCAACTACTTCAACACCGCTGTCTTCCAAAAATTCAAGGTAGTCTTGTTCGTCTCCATGGTCATCAAGTAAATCGATTTGATATATATACTCGCCGGGTTCACACGGAACAAATGTATATAAACCTAAGAAAAAATCTTTTAAGGCCCATCCGTTTGATGACATTTTGTGTAACCAATTTACTTCTTCGTCCATATCATAATATAATCTGAATATTTTCATACCGATTCCTCCATTAATTTTGAGTTATGAATGAGTTCTTCCAATCGCTTTACCTCTTTATAAAAGACTTCTTTACCGTCATCGGTAATCAGATATTCCTTCTTTTTTCTAGAGGTCTTATCTTCGCTGTATAGCTTTATCCATTTTTTCGAAAGTAAGGAATTTATAGCGCCGTATAGTGTACCGGGGCCGAGTATTACCCTACCTCCGGTAATTTCAGTGACTTCCTGAATGATTCCATATCCGTGGTTGGGTTTTCTTACAGCAAGCAAAATATAAAATATTGCTTCAGTTAAGGGTAAATTACTTTCCAAACATATCACCTCTCGACCTATCGTGTTCCGATATATTTAATATATCACCTGCCGATATATTTGTCAATATGTAACAGGAGTAAATTTCTTTTTGTATAGTATTTGACGTTTTGTTATAATTGAGTTAGGTATAAATTTTAGGTAAGGGTGAAGGACGAATGAGAAATAAAAGAAATATCTCAATTTTTTGTATAGTTGTACTTGCTATTATTGTAGGAATAGCTTTTTATTTTGAAAGGGATAATTCTGTGCCTATGCCTTATGCTGATTTTTATAATCATGTAAAGAACGGCAATGTGGTTTCAGCGGAAATTGGGCGCGACAGAGTAAGATTCTATTTAAAAGGAGAGCAGGAAAAATACAGTACCGACAATCCGGAATTGGATTCTTTCAAGGAGTTTTTACTACTAAATGGAGTTGAGGTAAGCTCGGAGGAAAACATTGATGAAATTCTGGTTACAGTTACCGATATGATTTTTAACGTCATTTTTTTCGGGATTATAATATTCGGTGTATATAAACTTATCAGTTACAGGAAAAACACCTTTAAAGTTATTCGTGACAATAAAACTAAATTTTCGGATGTTGCAGGCATGGAGGATTTAAAGAGAGAAATGCTTCAGGCTGTGGATATATTGAAGAATCCGCAGAAGTATGCAGAAAAAGGGATACGTCCGATAAACGGCATCATGCTGGAAGGAAGTCCCGGAAACGGAAAGACGTTGTTTGCAAGGGCATTGGCAGGGGAAGCCAAGGTCAATTTCATTGCAACGAAGGCAACAGATTTTCAGAGCGCAATTATGTCTATAGGGCCTGCCAAAATTAAGGCTTTGTTTAGAAAAGCCCGTGCAAACAAACCTTGTATAATATTTATAGATGAATTTGACGGAATAGGTGAGAAGCGTTATTTTTCAGGAGCAGGAATTGACAAGGAAAACAACAGGATTATTACTGCAATGTTAAATGAAATGGACGGTTTTACCCGTGAGGAGGGGGTTATGGTTATTGCCGCCACCAATAACTATAAAGCTCTTGATGAAGCATTAGTGCGTCCGGGAAGATTCGATAAAAAATATACGGTTCCTAATCCCGATTACAACACTCGAATTGAGCTGATAAATATATATACAAGGAAAAAGAAGCTTTCTCAGAGTGTGTCGATTGAAAAATTGGCAGCCCAGTTTGATGGATTAAGTTGTTCTCAGATAGAAACAGTTCTTAATGAAGCTGCAATGGTTGCCTCTGGTGATGGACGAGAGGATATAACCGAAAATGACATTATCGAAGCGATAAGAAGGATATGTAATATTTCAACAGTCAGAGAGACAAGAAGAACAAAATAAATATATTGAAGTTTCGATAAAAGATAAATACTAAAAGAAAAAATATTTCAGGAAAGTGGAGATATATATCATGATGACAATTTTATTGGTGATTATTTATGCTTCTTTTATTAGTTTAGGGTTGCCCGATTCTTTGCTGGGGTCTGCCTGGCCGTCAATGTATATGGATTTGCAGGTTTCAGTATCTTATGCTGGGATTATTTCAATAGTGGTTTCATGCGGAACTATCATATCCAGTTTCTTCAGTGTAAAAGTGATACGCAGGTTTGGCACCGGAAAAGTAACAGCGGTAAGTGTACTTATGACCGCCATTGCCTTACTGGGGTTTAGTGTATCGAGAAATTTTATTTTTCTATGCCTGCTTTCTATACCGTTGGGTTTAGGGGCTGGTTCGGTGGATGCAGCTTTAAACAATTTTGTAGCCCTTCATTATAAAGCAAAACATATGAGTTGGCTGCACTGTTTTTGGGGAATCGGTGCTACAATCGGTCCGATAATTATGTCCTATTGCCTTAACAAAAGAAGTTGGAGTTCGGGATATAGAACTATTGGCTTTATTCAATGCATTCTGGTTGTTATTTTGTTTGTGTCATTACCTATATGGAAAAAGGTCGAGAAGAATCAATCGGATATGAATGACGGAGAGAACAGTGATTTGGGATTTAGGGAATTGCTTAAAATAAAAGGAGCAAAGTTTGCATTCCTTGCCTTCTTTTTTTACTGCTCTTTAGAATCAACCTGTGGATTGTGGGGAAGCAGTTTTATGGTTTTTAACAGAGGAATTTCGCCTGAAGTCGCAGCAAGGTGGATTTCACTGTTTTATATGGGAATAACCTTCGGACGTTTTATCTCGGGATTTCTTATGATAAAAATAAGCTGTTCCAAAATGATACAAATAGGGCAGGGAATTGTTACAGTTTCTCTCCTGTTGATGATACTGCCTTTAGGCGATATGTTTTTAAGAATTGCTTTGTTTTCAACTGGTGTAGGATGTGCACCTGTATTTCCGTGTCTGATTCATCAAACTCCTGAGAAGTTTGGTGCTAAAATGTCCCAAGCTATGATTGGAGTTCAAATGGCCTGTGCATATACAAGTATTACTTTGATGCCGCCATTATTTGGACTTATAGCAGATAACATTTCTATATCTTTATATCCCTACTTTCTTTTTATTTCGTTGATTTTTATGATTGTTATGACAGAAGGGCTGAGAAAAGTAGATAAAGCGGCATAATTGAATTTTTGTAATAAATGAAGTTTATTTTTATTAAAGAGAAAGGAGTATATTTTGACCTGATAAAAGACCGAAAATGGGTAATTTCATAAAGCACAAAATAAAAAAGCTTCAAGCAGGATTTTTGAATCTTGCTTGAAGCATATGATATAAGGAGTACTTATCCCCTAATTACCAAATTTTTGCTGAATTTTAATTGAGATTTGCTGATCAAGTTCAGAAAGTATTCTATTTGTATCGGTATCAATTTTAATTTTTATTTTGGTCTTCCCCTTTTGTATTTCGCCTTCTTTTACAGAATCAAGAGCATCCTTTACCTGTTTTGACTTTTCTTTGATCTTGATTTTTGAAGCATTAGTCTCGGAATTGGCATATTGTTCTAAAGCATTTCTAATATCATTCATATACTCATCAATATACTGTTCTGTTTCGGACAATGCTTCCTGTTTTGCCTGTTCAAGTGAACCAGTAGTATTTTTTGTTGTTTCAGAGGCAATTGAATCGGTTTTTTGTTTTATAAAGTCAACAATGCTAAATCCCACTGCATTGGCAATAATAATTTGCATTGCAATTACCAAGACAATTGTCAGAAAAACAATTTTTTTCTTTCCTTTCATATTCCTTTTTTCCCTCCCTTAACAGAAAATTTAAGAATACTTATAATGCGTTTTTCAAATGTTTTGGTTCATAAATATCGGGTTAATGCTATTTCCAACGATATATATGATTTCTTAAAAAATATAAAGTGTCTGTGATGAAATGTGGTTTACATAATTCTCGCATAAATTAAGTGAAATGTTAACAGGTAATTATAGCCACTCCAGAGCTTGATGAGATTTCTATTGTAATTACCGGCGCAGTATAATAAAATATAGTAAGTTTAAAAAATGAAGTTTTTTTGGAGGATATATGCTGCTTATAAGAAATGGAAAAATACTCACCATGACAGGTATTGATTATGACAACGGATATGTTCTGATAGATAAGGGTAAGATAATTGAAGTGGGAGAAGGCAAGAAGAGTCTCAGGGGTAAAAAAGACCTTGAGATTATAGATGCAGAAGGCAAATATGTTTTGCCCGGATTTATTGATTCCCACTGCCATATAGGAATGTGGGAAGATGCTGTGGGGTTTGAAGGAGAAGACGGAAATGAAATGACAGACCCTGTGACACCGCATTTGCGTGCAATTGACGGTGTATATCACCTTGACAGGTGCTTTAGGGAAGCGTTGGAAAACGGAGTTACCACTGTTGTAACCGGTCCTGGCAGTGCCAATGTTATAGGAGGGCAGTTTGCTGCGTTAAAGACTTTCGGAAGGCGAATTGAAGAGATGATAATTAAGGAACCGGTTGCTATAAAGGTGGCTTTCGGTGAAAATCCCAAAACAGTATATAACGAGAGAAAACAGGCACCTTCAACCCGTATGGCGACAGCCGCCATTCTCAGGGAAAATCTTATGAAAGCTAAGGAATATATGCAGCTTTGGGATGAATATAACAAAGATAAAGAAAATGCGGACAAGCCGGAATATGATATAAAAATGGAAGCTTTGCTTAAGGTTTTAAGGAAAGAAATTCCTATAAAGGCCCATGCTCATAGGGCTGACGATATTCTAACGGCTATAAGAATTGCTAAAGAGTTCGATGTAAGAATTACAATAGAGCATTGTACTGAAGGACACCTTATTAAAGATATTTTGCTGGAGGAAGGAGTATCGGCCATTGTAGGTCCTATGCTTACCGATCGTTCAAAGGTGGAACTTCGCAATATGAGTGTTAAAGCACCGGGGATACTTTCAAAGGCAGGAGTAAAAACTGCCATAATGACAGACCATCCCTGTGTTCCTATCCAGTATCTTTCTCTTTGCGCTGCATTGGCGGTAAGGGAAGGAATGGATGAAAAGGAGGCCCTCAAAGCAATTACAATCAATGCCGCTGAGTTGACGGAGATTGACGAAAGAGTGGGCAGTATTGAAAAAGGTAAAGATGGGGATATTATAATAATGGACGGACACCCTTTGGAATTTAGGACAAGGGTTGTTACAACTATAATAAACGGACAAGTTGTTTATGAGAGGAAAGAATGATGAAGCAAATTAAAACTTATTCCCAGGATGAGACGGTGCAAGTCGGTAAGGCATTGGGCAGTATTTTGGAAAAAGGTGATGTGGTACTTTTAAGCGGAGATTTAGGTACCGGTAAAACTGCCCTTACAAAAGGTATTGCTTCTGCGTTAGGAGTAGAAGATTATATAACAAGCCCCACATTTACTATAGTAAATGAATATAGTGCAGAGGTACCTCTTTACCATTTTGATGTCTACAGAATTGCAGATCCTGACGAGATGTATGATATAGGTTTTGAGGAATATCTTTATGGTGATGGTGTGGTTGTAATTGAGTGGGCGGAATTGATAAAGGATATTCTGCCCCATGAGTTTATATGGGTTAAGATTAGAAAAAATCCTGAATTGGGTTTGGATGCAAGGGAAATAGATATAGAATTTATCGGGAAAAAATACGAGGGTTATATTAACCGATTAAAAATATAATGCGCATTAAATTGCCGAATAGATTACATGCTATGAGAGGTATTGAAGATGAAAGTACTTGCTATTGATACATCCACAGTAATCGCAGCTGTTGCGGTAATGGACGATGAAAAGCTTCTGGGAGAATACTCTATAAATAATAAAAAGACTCATTCACAAAAGCTGATGGGTATGATTAATGAAATTATGAAAAATTTAGACTTAAAGCCAGCGGACATTGATGTATTTGCAGCATCCATTGGTCCTGGATCTTTTACGGGATTGAGAATTGGAGTTACTACTGCAAAGGCTATGGCTTATGCAGCCAATAAACCAGTTGTAGGGGTACCAACGTTGGATGCACTGGCATATAATATTGTTACAAGTAAATTTGTAATTTGCCCTATTTTGGATGCGAGGAACAACCAGGTTTTTACCGCGCTTTATGAAGTAAAGGACGGCAAACTGGAGAGAACCACTGAATACATGGGGATACCGGTTTCAGAACTGGTGCAGATAATAAGGCAGAATGATAAGAAAGTGATTTTTACAGGTGATGCAGTGGATTTGCATAAGGAGTACTTTATGTCGGAACTTGGAGAAAACTGTGAGTTTGCACCTTTGGGAAGCAGGCTTCAAAGAGGTGCATCAGTGGCTGAACTCGCAATTATGATGGCAAAGGAAGGAAAATTAACAAGCAGTTTTGAATTGGTACCTTTCTATTTGAGAAAATCCCAGGCGGAAAGAGAGATGGAAAAGAAACTGTGCGGGAAAGGTGAGAATTAATGGGCATTAATAATATTGAAATTTCCCGTTTAACTCTTGAAGATATTGACGATCTTATGGTGGTTGAGAAACTGAGTTTTACAATACCATGGTCCAGAGAAGCCTTTATTGAGGAGATAACAAACAATAAATTTGCCAGATACATAGTCGCAAAAGTGAATGGAAAAGCGATAGGATATGCAGGTTTTTGGAAAGTTTTTGATGAAGGACATATTACCAATGTGGCAGTACATCCTGAATACAGAAGAATAGGTGTTGGATATATGCTGGTGAAAAGCTTAATTGATATGGCTGAAGAAGAGAGTATATCCAGAATGACTTTGGAAGTTAGAAAAAGCAATATTCCGGCTCAAAACCTATATGCGAAATTCGGTTTTCAAGTTGAAGGATTCAGGAAAGAGTATTATGCCGACAATAAAGAAGATGCAATTATTATGTGGAGAGAAAATTCATAAAAAGCTTTACTTTCCTAATTCAACAATACATTTTTGCCTTGTTCATCATATAAAGAAATTTATTATATTCGTTTATCGGTGCAAATTTTTTGCTTCTTTTATGAATGAAATCGTAGAGAACTTTTTGTAAATAGCCATATCCAAAATACTACATAAATATACAGAATAAAAGAGGATTTTCATTATTCTTAGTAGAATATAATATCAAAATTATCTTCTGTTAAACTTTTGATTTAAATTTTTATTGGCGCGTTTATTTTTTATTGTTTTTGTTCTTTTTGATCTGATTATACATAGGTCCTGATTCTTCGCAGAAAAAAACAAAGGTTCTAAAAACTGATTGGGAGTTTTTGCGATATATGGGTATAGTGTTTTTCATTCAGAAGCTCTTTTTTTTCTTCAAAACATATTGAAATTAGCCATTTCGGTTGCAACTCTTGCTGCCATAGTTTTTGAATTTCCTTAATAATAGTGCAAAGGGGGAAGCATAATGCCGCAAATAAAAAGTTTGTCTTATGAAATGCTCAGGAATGAATGTGACCCGGAGTCTTTAAAATTCAATGATACCTCAGAACTTGAAGCGTTAGAGGATATAATAGGCCAGGAAAGAGCGGTGAAAGCTCTGCAGTTTGGCTTAAAAATAAAAACCCGTGGATATAACATTTTTATGTGCGGGCCGACGGGAACAGGCAAGACCAGCTATGCTCAAAATTATGCGAAGAAAATAGCCAAAAGTGCCAAAACACCTGATGACTGGTGTTATGTATATAATTTCAACAATCCCAACCAACCTTCTGCACTTAACTTACCGGCCGGCTTGGGTAGAATTTTTAAAGAGGATATGGAGAATTTTATAAAGATTTTGCAGATGGAGATTTCAAAAGCTTTTAACAGCGAGGATTATGAGAAGGAAAAGGCTGCTATAGCAAAAGAATACCAATCTAAAAGAAATGAGCTTTTGGAAAAACTAAATGCAGATGCTGAAAAACACGGGTTCAAGGTGAAAACCACCAATGCAGGCATATACTTTCTTCCTGTTGTAGAGGGCAAAACTATATCGGAAGAGGAATATAACCAATTGGATGAAAGGCTCAAACATGAAATAAATGAAAAATCCAATATTATACAGCTTGAAACAATGGATATAATCAGAAAAATAAAAGCTATTGAAAAGGAAGCAGAAGAAAGAGTAGCCGAGTGGGAAAATAAAATTGCTTTATTTGCTGTAGGTATGCACATAAATGACCTTAAGGAGAAATATCAGGATTATAGAAGGGTTGTAGATTTTCTTGAGAATGTGCAGGAAGACATACTTAAAAATTTGGACGATTTCAGGGAAGAAGATTATACCGATGAACAACAGCAGTTATTAATTCCATGGTTTAAGGGTTCTGAAGGCTCGCCTACCGATAAATACAGAGTGAACCTTATAGTAGATAACAGCGAACTGGAAGGCGCACCGGTAATAGTTGATTATAATCCTACCTTTTTTAATTTGCTGGGTAAATTGGAGTACGAAAATGAATTTGGAACAATGACTACCGACTATACCATGATAAAGCCGGGACTTTTTCACCAGGCCAACGGCGGTTATCTCATACTTCAGGCCAAGGATGTGCTGAGCAATGTGCAAGCCTGGGAGGCATTAAAGAGAGTTTTGCGTACAAAGGAAATTACCATTGAAAACATGAAGGAGCAAATGGGATTGGTTGCTGTTTCAACACTGAAACCGGAACCTATTCCTGTTGATATAAAAGTAATTTTGGTGGGAAGTGAATACCTCTATCAGACTTTATACGAGTTTGATGAAGACTTTAAGAAACTTTTCAAGGTAAAAGTCGATTTTGATGCCGAGATGGAGAGAAACGAAGAAAATATATATAAGCTCGCAAAGTTTATAAACTCTTTCTGCAAAAGAGAAGGCACCATTCATTTTGACAGGACGGGAGTAGCTAAAGTTGTTGAATACAGTTCTAGACTGGTGGAGGATCAGACAAAACTAAGCACAAGATTTAATGACATAGTGGAGATATTGTGTGAATCGAGTGCATGGGCTGAAATTGAAGGAAGCAGCCTGGTCAGTGAACGGCATATTAAAAAAGCCATATCAGAAAAGTTATACCGGTCAAACAAATATGACCAAAAAATTCTTGAGAGCCTTAAGGATGGTACCATTATCCTGGATACCGAAGGGGAAGTTGTAGGCCAGATAAACGGTTTGACAATACTCGATACGGGAGACTATTCCTTTGGAAAACCGGCAAGAATTACGGCCAATACCTTTATGGGAGAAAGCGGCATTATAAATATTGAACGAGAAGTAGAAATGAGCGGTACATCCCATTCAAAAGGCGTACTTATATTAAGCGGATATATAGGACAAAAATTTGCTCAGGAGATACCGTTGACTCTTACAGCCAGCCTGTGTTTTGAGCAGTTGTATGGCGGTGTGGATGGTGACAGTGCTTCCAGTGCAGAACTCTATGCTGTACTGTCGAGCCTGGCAGAGGTACCTATAAAGCAATATATTGCAGTAACCGGTTCGGTAAATCAAAAGGGGGAAATTCAGCCTATTGGCGGTGCTACCCAAAAGATTGAAGGGTTTTTTGAGTTGTGTAAATTCCGGGGCCTTAATGGAAAGCATGGAGTTATAATACCTTATCAGAATATAAAAAATCTGGTTTTGAACGATGAAGTGGTAGAGGCTGTGAAAAAGAAGAAATTCCACATCTATGCAGTAAAGACGATAGATGAAGGTATTGAGATTCTTACAGGTATGAAAGCAGGGAAGAGGAGGAAAGACGGTACTTATCCCCCGGGTACAATCAACTATCTGGTATATGAAAAACTTAAGAAATATGCACAGACTGCTGCCGGTTTTTATCGGGATGACAAGAAAGGGAATAAATAATAAGTATGAAAACTTGGAAAGTGTTCTTTAAATTGAATAACGGTTGCACTTACACTCCAGGACAAAAAATCCGGGAGTGTTTTTATTACTGGGATTAAATTTGACTAAAAAGTATGCTAAAATAAAAAAATTTTTAATTTAGCAAAAATTAATATTGATTAGATTAAACAATACTGCTAAAATATATATGTGGTTTTCGGGGTATAGCGCAGCTGGTAGCGCGCTTGGTTCGGGACCAAGAGGCCTGGAGTTCGAGTCTCCATACTCCGACCAGGAATAAGGGGGGAATTTCACCCCCCTTTCAATTTTTCTTTATATGTTTTCTCTATTGCCTGATTCATAAAATTTGTATTCTTTTAGGTTATTCCTTTTACTTTAGGTTATATAATTAAATCCGATTTGATTTTCATTTTCTTATTCTAATGATATTCCTATTTAATTTATGGAACAAAGCCGAATATTTATGGGTGATGCAGAAGATGTTTGCACCAGCATGCTTGATGAAAACGGGATAAAAGAAACTGCACAACAATTTACTAAGTCGGTTTATATTAACACAAAATGCAGGGGATGGTTTTGATGCGGCAAAAAAAATAGAGAGCGTGTTTTGTAGCTCTCTTTAGGGGAGTAAAACTGTGTCAAATGATTGACACTATTTACACTTAATCATTTTAACACATATGTACATTCGATTGCAATTGAAATTTTTTGAAACATATAAAAAGGCCTTTATAGCCATTTTCAGGGGTACCGGGGTTGGGAAATAGAGGATTTTACCGAGAATGAAAACATAAAATATCTGTAATTAATAGATGGAAGTAAGTTAAAATCTTTGGAAAACAAAGCAGAAGCTAAATTACTCAACTTGACAAGAGGATATCCCATTGGTATATTTTTTAATATAAATAAAATATAAATCGTGCTTGTCGACAAAACGCTGTCATTATAACTCATTCTTCAAATCTTCTTGTTCGCTTATATTGCTTTTATATCGCGCATTTGTTCCATATGGAAGTTTTTAATCAAGTGGGGGGTTTTTATGAGTATCAAATTTCATTTGCCGGATTTTGTGAGACATTTTAGGTTAAACATATTGATATACGAAGTAATGAAAATGAGACCTGAATGGTTCTGGCCAGATATTTGTGTAGGTTCTGTATACGGGACATTCCCCACTTCATTATGGAACGGTGGACGTACTTTCAGCGGAAGTATGGATCGCAATGTAATGGTGGAGATTATGAGGCAATTCAATGCCCGGGGTATTCCGTGCCGTTACACTTTTAGCAATCCTCATATAAAAGAAGAGCATTTGGATGATGAGTTTTGCAATATGTGCCTGGAAATGGGGCATAATGGCCTAAATGAAGTTATTGTTGTTTCGCCTGTTTTGGAAGCTTATATAAGAAAAAATTATCCCAAATATAAAATTATAAGTTCAACCTGTAAACAAATTGAAGATATTGAAGGATTAAAGGAAGAATTGGTAAAAGATTACAGTCTTGTTGTTTTGGACTATAATTGGAATAATCGTTTCGAAGACCTGGCAAAAATTCCATATAAGGAGAAGTGTGAACTTCTCATCAATGCTTGTTGTATCCCGAATTGCCCTCGCAGAAAAGAACATTATGACTACATCGGCAAATACCAAATGGCTCTTACCGAGCATATGAAGACACCTAATTTGCCATTTAATTTCAAAGACTTTGAATGTGAACAGATGCAGCTTCAATTCTATGAAACAACTAAATATAGAACTCATATTAAACCGATAGATATTTATGAAAAATATGTTCCCATGGGATTTAACAATTTTAAGATTGAAGGCCGTACATCAACCGATATAAGCGTGCTGGAAAGCTATGTTTATTATATGGTTAAGCCCGAATATAAAGATCCTGCCCGTTTGGATTTACTTCTAAAGCTTACCAGTAAATATCGTTACTTTAATTAGTAAACATCGAAGGTGTATTTGGGTTTAACAATTATAAAACGGAAGTTGAAGCGGATATTACATAAAAATATTTAAAATGCCTATAATGAATCCAATTACAGCTCCGAGGTATACAATAGTATTTAATTCGTTTTGCATTACCGAGAGGGTTAACTCTTCGAGGGATTCATTGCTCATATTTGAGATTTTTTCTTCAACTATTTCACTAATTTTAAAATTTTTCACAAAGTCTTCGATATTGTCGTTGACAAACTTGATATATAGTTCACCAAGTTTATTTTGTATCTTTAACATTAAATCCTCTTGATTGCCCATCAAACTATTGAGTTGTTTATCCTCAAGTGCTGCTATTTCTGCGGCAATGAAACTTTCGATTTTACTTTTTCCCTCGCTCCTGACATACTCGTTTATTCGCTCTCCAATTGGCGCGGCAAAGGATTTTATGGTTTTTTCATTAATTAAGAATGAAAGCATGGGATTGCTTATTTTTTGCTTTATAGCTTCCGTACCCTTATCGGTTAATATTTTGCCGATATCCATGTTAAGTAGTTCCTGTGCAATTCTGTCTGAAAGCTTATCAGTCAGATCATTTCTTTTTTGCAGATAAGTTTCTTCACTAAGGAATTCCAGGAACAAAGACTTGGTTGTCATATCGCCTGTAAATTTCTCGCCAATAAGCTGCATTATTCCCTTTACAAAAGTATTTTTCATTTCTTCAGAGCCAATGGAGGCCTTTATTTCATTTTCGCCAAACAACGTATTGCCCACAGTCTTTCCTACTGCTTTGGCAAGGGCGGCTTTTCTTTTCGGAATAACTCCGGGGGTGAAAGGCATTGTGAATTTGCCAAGCTTTATGGCATTTCTCGGCCTGAAAAGCATTTTGACAGCTATATAATTGGTGAAACAGCCAATAACGGCACCGATAATAGGGCCGGATAAAATTTCTATTAATTGCATACCGACTTTCCTTTCTGAAATTTAAACTGCATTATTTGAAATATTTCTCTTCAAGGTCTGTAAAACATAATTTTCAAAACTTATGTAAAAAGAATTATATCATAAAAATAACTTTAGTAAATTTATGTTGTCTGGTCAAACTCGTCTATTGATTTAATTATGTATTTCAAATAAAAATATAGTATCAAAATCATATTAAAAAGTATCAGTACTCATTTTTTCTTTTATTTTAAAAAATCATACGCTTTTTATAATGTTAGATTAAGAAATCCTCAGCGTTAAAAAAATTAGGCAAAATTATGTAAATTTCAAAATAAAATTTGGAAATCATATTGACTATTCTTGTATAATTGTATACAATAATACAAGAATACATAGTAGATGAGTGTTATATCGATAACTGCTTTTCTAGTGTGTAGTCAAATCACCAGAACAATCAAATACAATTGTTTGTTGGCTTTGCGAAGGAGGAGAGTCAGCATGGCTAAATTTAAACCTATGGATGATGACAACAATTCTTCGTTGCATGGAAAGGTTTTTAGTTATTTGCAGAACGATATCCTTAACGGAAAGTACAAAGCAGGTGACAGCCTGATTGAGACAAAACTTTCAGAAGAACTTGGAGTAAGCCGTACCCCTATTCGTGAGGCTATAAGGCAACTTGAACTGGAAGGTCTTGTACAAACTATTCCCAATAAAGGTGCTATTGTCACCGGTTTGTCAGCAAAGGATATTCAAGATATTTATACTATAAGACTTGCCATTGAAGGTATTGCAGCCCGTTGGGCGGCTGAAAACGCCACAGAAGCAGAACTTAAAGATATGAAGCATTTTTTGGAATTGGAAGAGTTTTATACTGAAAAGAATGATGTGGAACAAATTTTAAAGCTGGACACAAAGTTTCATGAAGCAATATTCAAGGCCAGCAAAAGTAAACCGCTTATGATTATGCTAAGTAATTTTCATCATTATATTCAAAGAGCTCGTATAAATTCGCTGGGTATGGCCGGCAGGGCCGAAGAAGCATTGGCTGAACACAAGGCAATTTATCAGGCAATATTGGAGAGAGATGTTAAAAAAGCTGAAGAGCTAACTATACAACATGTTAAGAAAGCAAGTATGAATTATAATATGAGGGGAAGTGAATGTTAATGACATGTGAGGGAATTTACAGCTATTATTCGGAAATTATAAAAAGGAACAACCACATTCAAAATGAAATGTTCGAAAAGTACAATGTCAAACGAGGCCTTAGAAATGCCGACGATACAGGTGTTTTAGTCGGGCTCACTGAGGTTGGGGATGTCCATGCCTATATAATGGATGAAGGAGAAAAAATACCCGTAGAGGGAAAACTGAGATATAGAGGTATTGATATTTATGATATTGTAGAAGGCTTTATAAGCGAAAACCGTCTCGGTTTTGAAGAAACATGCTATCTCCTTCTTTTTGGAGAATTGCCTAATAAACAGCAATTGGATGAGTTTTCTCAGCTCCTGGGCTCAAAAAGAACATTACCGGATTATTTTGCGGAAGATATGATTTTAAAAGCGCCAAGCAAGGATATTATGAATAAACTTGCCAGAGCTGTATTAGCTTCATATTCCTATGATGAAAATCCTGATGACACAAGTATTGAAAACACTTTGAGACAGTGTATAGAACTTATTGCAAGATTTCCTACAATGGTTGCTTACGGCTATCAGGCAAAGAGGCATTACCATGACAGGCAAAGCCTTTTCTTGCACAGCCCTAGGCCGGAGCTGAGCACTGCTGAAAATATTTTACATTTGATACGTCCCGATAGTACGTACACAAGATCGGAAGTAGAAATATTAGACCTTCTTCTTGTACTTCATGCCGAGCATGGCGGAGGAAACAATTCAACTTTTGCAACCCGTGTTGTATCCTCCAGCGGCACAGATACATATTCTGCCATTGCAGCGGCTATAGGTTCGTTAAAAGGGCCAAAGCACGGCGGTGCAAATATTAAGGTAATGCAAATGATGGAAAATATTAAAGCAAACGTTAAGAATTGGTCTGATGAGGGTGAAGTGAGTGATTATCTCGTTAAAATTTTGAAAAAAGAAGCAAATGACGGTTCCGGCCTTATATATGGTATTGGCCATGCTGTCTATACACTTTCCGACCCTCGTGCTGTCTTGCTAAAAAGAAAAGCAGAGGAATTGGCTAAAGAGACTGGAAATGAAGAGGAATACAATTTGTTTACAACCATAGAAAGATTGGCACCGGAAGTGTTTGCAAAAGTTAAAAAATCCGATAAGGTAGTAAGTGCTAATGTGGATTTCTATTCCGGTTTTGTATATAAATCGTTGGGAATACCTGTCGAGCTTTATACACCGCTTTTTGCAATTGCGAGAATTGCCGGATGGAGTGCGCACCTTCTTGAGGAACACATTAATGGAGGCAGAATTATCAGGCCTGCGTATAAAAATGTAAAAGGAAAGATACCTTACAAACCTTTGAAGGACAGATAAAAATAACAGTTTACAGAATTGATGAATTAATGAACTGAAGAATATTTATTGCAATGGCCTTTAAAATTTTATATTATTAATTTATTGTTGGTTTCTTATTGGAAAAAGAATACCTTTTAAATATGAGCAGAATAATTTTGGATAGTTTATTTCAACTATCTTATACAAGATTAACCTAATTGGAGGTCGTGAAATGAAAGGAACCATTACAGAAAAAATATTGAAACAGCATTTAGTTGAAGGCAACATGACCGTTGGTAGTGAGATTGCCATCAAAATTGATAACACATTGACTCAGGATGCTACAGGTACTATGGCATATTTGCAGTTTGAAGCCATTGGAATTGATAGAGTTAAGACAGAACTCAGTGTGAGCTTTGTTGATCATAATACTTTGCAGACTGATTTTAAAAATGCCGATGACCATAGATATCTTCAATCGGTTGCAAAACGTTATGGATTATATTTTTCAAAGCCCGGAAACGGAATTTGCCACCAGTTGTTTTTAGAGCGTTTTGCACGTCCCGGGAAAACATTAATAGGTTCTGACAGCCATACTCCCACTGCCGGAGGAATAGGATGCTTTGCAATGGGAGCCGGAGGATTGGATGTTGCTGCAGCTATGGCAGGAGCGCCCTTTAGGATTAAATTCCCTAAAGTTGTTGGGGTAAAACTTGTTGGAAAGCTCAATGACTGGGTTTCAGCCAAGGATGTTATTCTTGAGGTTTTGAGAAGAATTGATGTTAAAGGCGGAGTTGGAAAGGTTTTGGAATATTTCGGCCCCGGTGTAAAAACTCTTTCAGTACCGGATCGTGCAACCATCACCAACATGGGAACTGAAACCGGTTGTACTACAAGTATTTTCCCGAGCGATGAAATAACCAAGGCTTTTCTTGAAGCTCAGGGCCGTGGAGATCAATGGATAGAGCTTATTCCGGACAGTGATGCTGAATATGATGAAATAATGGAAATTGATTTAAGTACATTGGAGCCTATGATTGCTCTTCCTCACAGTCCCGGAAACGTTAAAAAAGTTAGAGAGGTAGCCGGAATAAAAGTTGACCAGGTGTCTGTCGGATCTTGTACCAACTCATCTCTAAGGGATTTGAAAGTTGTTGCCAATGCACTGAAAGGCAGAACAGTATCTGAAAATGTAAGCTTGACAATCAGCCCTGGATCCCGTCAGGTTGTTGAACATATGGTGGACAGCGGTGAATTTAACTATCTTGTACAGGCAGGAGCCAGAATTTTGGAAAATGCCTGCGGTCCATGTATAGGAATGGGATCGGCGCCATGTTCGGGAGCAGTTTCAGTGCGCACTTTTAACAGAAACTTTGAAGGAAGAAGCGGTACCAAGGATGCTCAGGTATATCTGGCAAGTCCTGAAGTTGCAGTAGCTGCTGCTATTACAGGAGAAATAACCGATCCCAGAGATTTGGGAGAATATCCTAAGATACAGATGCCGGATAAATTCTTTATCAACGACAATATGATTTTGAATCCTTTGCCGCCTGAGGAAGCTCAGAAGGTTGAGATAATAAGAGGGCCTAACATAAAACCCCTTCCTTCCTTTGACAAGTTGCCCGATGTACTGGAAGGAACAGCATTGATTAAAGTTGGAGACAATATTACAACTGACCATATAATGCCGGCAGGTGCAAAGATACTTCCTTTGAGAAGTAACATACCCGAGATATCCAAGCATGTATTTGAGGCAGTGGATGAAAGTTTTGCAAAGAGAGCCTTGGAAAGCAGCGGAGGATTCATTATCGGAGGAGAGAACTACGGACAGGGCTCAAGCCGTGAACATGCTGCATTAGCACCAAAATATCTTGGAGTAAAAGCGGTTATTGTAAAATCTTTTGCAAGAATCCACCTTGCAAACCTTATTAACTTCGGAATTGTTCCTTTGACATTCAAGAATCCTGAGGATTATGACAGGATCGATTTGGGAGACAAGATTGAAATTGACATAGGAGATTTAAAAGGCGATGTCAAATTAAAAAATATAACCAAGGGATTTGAAATTGAATTGACCCATACTTTATCCGAACTTGATGCCGAGATACTTAAGATAGGCGGAAAACTTCCCTGGATTAAAGAACATTTCAGCAAATAATAATGGGGGTTGGCAAAGACCAACCCCTTAAATTTTTTTGCTGTTTATACTATTTTGACTCAATATTGAAAGAGTAGTTGGCTCCAGAGTTGTTATCCCAGTTATTTGCACTGTCCTTAAACGCCAAATTAAGCTTATCCTGTGAAGTTATTGGAATTTGTGCCTCAAAGCCGTCGGAAGTTCTAGTCATTTTAATGTCTTTCCGGTCTTCCCAGCTTGGACCATAACCTATACGCATATATACCTCGTCAGCACCTGAGTTATAGAGCAATCCCTTGTATTTGACTGTGGTCTTTTCTCCTTCGGCTACTACATTTGGCGCAATAATAACCCCGTTTTCCACATAGCTGTTATACATCAGTGAACCAACCCTTTCTTTTTTATTGAGTACGCATAAATAGTATCTATAAAATTAAAAATATATATTCAAGTGCTTTTTGGCATGACAACTAAAAAATGAAATGAAAAGGCGGGAATGCATATAGGGAATTTCAGACAAATAGCTCCTGTTGTAGTATAATTAATATAAGAAATTGTTGTAGAGATATGAAGGGTGAAAAAGATGGGAGATGTTTTTTTTATTAACTTAATTAAAGCTTTTGCTGTCATAGCCGGGATTGGTGTGATATTTGGGGTAATATGCCTTATTGCATCATATTATGTTGATTCCAGAAATGTTAGGGAAGAGTACAGTGGTTTTAGTACGACATTGGGGAATGCACTGTTTATAATCCAGAGCATTTTCGAACCTCAGGCAAAATACCGCACAGAGCAAATAATTTGGGTAAAAAAAAGGCGAACTCCGGCAGAAAAAAAGGTGTCAGGTTTGTCGGAGCTGCACTACGATAAAATAAGTATCAGAGGAATTAAGAGTATGAAGAATAAAAGGTATTATTTAAAACTATGATTTCATTATTTCGTGAATCTGCAGCATTTTTTCCACTATATTTCTTCTATCTTTGGTTAAAATAGGCTTAACAATTTCAAGGGTTTTTGCCAGACCATCGCTGTCAAGATGCCTGTTTGATTGAATGTTTTTTATGTGTTGTTTAAGATTTCTGTATGTATTATGGTAAAGTGTACTTTTTTGAAGATTTTCATTAAAGGTGTCTCTGTGGGATTCCGGTGAATACTCTGCAATAACAGAGAGCATTTTAATGAGCAGATCCACATTGTTTATGTCCTGACGACTTTCAGAATCCCTTTGTGTCAATAAATTTCCGGCACTTCTAATTTTATATGCTGCATTAATTCCGTTGGTAATTTGTTCGAGTTTTTGGTATCTGTCCATAGCCACTCCTTTAATACAGTTCTATGTTTTTATATTATGTTAAACATAGCGGTTTTGCTACAGAAAAATTAATTGCAAATGAATATACGGTATAAAAAGTATTATAGTAAATCATTGAAATGTTAATAATAAAAACCTATAATAAAATAGAAGGGTAGTGCCTGCGCAATTTATTCCGAAAGTTCTCATCTTAATATTTTGGACAAGATTAGGTGATTTATGGATTGCATACCAACCGACAATGACTGAAATCTGAAGGAGAACAAGTAACATATTGGATTTTCGGTAATTGTCAAAAGGAGGAATAGCGTCATGCTGTACAAATATTTTATCGGAACAGGCGAAACTGATATTATAAGCGTTGACCAAGTATATGAGCTTTATCGAAAAGGTATGATCAGCAAGACCAGCAAATTGTATGACGTTGAAAAGAATATGTATGTTGAAGCATATGAAGTGCCTGAATTTATTGATGTGTTTCTGGAAAGATATTCAAATGAAAGTAAAGCATCAAAGCTTTTAAAATACATCATTTCAACGGTGTTTTTTTTGATGTTTATGTTGGTCGGCATGATAAATGCTTTTCTAAATTTAGGTATGGAAAAGATGAAGAACGATACTACCAATTCTTTACTCTATTTGATTGGTATATTTTTCGGAATGGGTATACTTATTACCTTAATTATTTTTATTTCTGCAAAATTTTTCAAAAGGCACAGTTCCATTATAATCATTGCTTCAAGTATTATACTGTTTGCTGTTTCAACCTTCTTTTTAATTGCTACCGTTAAAACAATAAACACAGAAAAAACGAAAAAGATGCAAATGGAAAAAGCAGCTTTGATGAAGATAATTGAATTTTATGAAGCCGTATTGACAGGGAATGCTGTTAATGAGGATGTTTCTGCTGGTGAATATGGAGATTATGCGCCGTTGGTATCGGAAACGTACAATTATGTTTTAACTCTTAACCATATGAATTCGGAAATATCCTATCTGTTCAAGGATATTCCGCTAAGTCAGATAATTATACCTGAGATGTTGAATGACATTGAACGCATAAGACAGAACAGGGAGAGTGCCAAGGTTGTAATAAATGAATTAGTTGAATCCAAAAACCAAAACAGTTCAGTACATGACACTTATGCAAACAAAATCGAAAATATTGCTGTACCCGAGAGTATAAGGGAAGAGTTTGTTGCGGCTATCAAGAAAAACTGTGAAGAGGAAAAAAAAGAAAAAGATGTATTGTACGATTTGAACATAAAGTTGTTTGAAAAGATAGACGAAATTTGTAAATATTTCGAAGATAGGGCAGGAAAGTACAATATTGAAAACAACATGATTATATTTAATGAAAAAAACGATGAAGACAATTATAAGAAGCTGGTTCAGGAATATGAGGCTTTGCTGAAACAATACAGTGAAGAAGCAAAAATTATCTTGAAAAATGACGAAAATAATATAAACTATTTAAAGGAACTTGTTGAAAAAAATTATCTGCCAATTACATAGGAAATATAAGGAGAAGATTTATGCTGCCGATATTTTTGCTTTTAATATCTAACGTTTTTATGACCTTTGCTTGGTATGGACATTTAAAATATAAAAGTACAGCATTGCCTATAGTGATAGTTGTAAGCTGGCTCATAGCATTTGTAGAGTATTGTTTTCAAGTTCCTGCAAATAGGATTGGAAGTAACTACTTTACAGCGTTTCAACTTAAGATTATACAAGAAGTTTTATCTCTTTCTGTATTTACAGTATTTTCAATTCTTTATCTTAAGGAAAGTTTACGGTGGAATTATATGATCTCATTTCTTTTCATTATCGGAGCAGTGTTTTTCGCTTTCAAGAAGTGGTAATACAAGTTTGGAGAACTTTTCGATATGCTTTCTGAATCTTTGTAAAAAAATTAACAAAAAAATTTAATTTTCTCTCTCTACATTTTAATAATTATGGTATAATGTTGACTGAAATTTTTTATGGTGTTGATGCAAAGTTTTTTGAACTTTGTGTTAGCCGCAAGACAGCAAGTAATTTTAATGAAGCTGTTTTTAATCATGCGCGATTAAAAGTGCAATGATCATATCCTTAGTATGGCAAGAGTTCAAAACAGGTTCTGTCACAAAGTGCTAAGGTATATTTAAGCAATTATATTTGTGAAGGAGGATTAGATTCATGAATTATTCACATGAAGTAGAAGGTATGATTTGTGTAAAAAAAGGACCAAATCATGGACCGGCCCCAATTCCTGAAGAAGGAAAATGGGTAAAAGCTAAAGAGATAACCGATATATCGGGGTTATCCCACGGTATCGGTTGGTGTGCTCCACAGCAGGGGTGCTGTAAACTTACTTTAAACGTTAAGAATGGTATAATTGAGGAAGCTCTCGTTGAAACTTTGGGATGTTCCGGAATGACACATTCTGCAGCTATGGCAGCTGAAATTCTTGGCGGTAAAACAATTCTTGAAGCATTGAATACTGACCTCGTTTGTGATGCTATCAACGTTGCAATGAGAGAAATATTCAAACAGTTGGTATACGGAAGAACTCAGACTGCATTTTCAGAAGGTGGTCTTCCAATAGGAGCAAGCCTTGAGGACCTTGGTAAAGGTTTACGCTCTCAGGTTGGAACAATGTTTGGAACTAAGGATAAAGGTGTAAGATACCTTGAAATGGCTGAAGGTTATGTTTTGAATATAGGCTTGGATGAAAACAATGAAGTTATAGGATACAAATTTGTTCATCTCGGAAAGATGATGGAAGCTATCAGAAAGGGTGTTGACCCTAAAGAGGCTTATGAGAAAAACATCGGTACATACGGAAGATTTTCCGAGGCAGTTAAAATAATTGATCCAAGACAAGAGTAATAATTAATTGTGAAGAGAGGTGAATACACGTGATTAGATTTGAAGGTTATGAAAGAAGAATAAATGGAATCAACAAATGTCTTGCCGAATATGGTATGAATAGTTTGGAAGAAGCCAGAGAATTATGCTTGTCAAAAGGTATAGATGTTGAAAAGATAGTTAAGGGTGTTCAGCCAATAGCATTTGAAAATGCTGTATGGGCATATACTTTAGGCTGCGCAGTAGCTCTTAAAAAAGGTATAACAAATGCTGCTGATGCTGCAGAAGCAATAGGAATAGGCTTACAAGCATTCTGTATTCCAGGTTCTGTTGCAGATAGCAGAAAAGTTGGATTGGGCCATGGTAACCTTGGTGCAATGCTTTTGAGAGAAGAAACAAAATGCTTCTGTTTCCTTGCAGGTCATGAGTCATTTGCAGCAGCTGAAGGTGCTATCGGTATAGCAAGAACTGCAAACAAAGTAAGAAAAGAACCGTTAAAGGTTATCTTAAACGGTCTCGGTAAAGATGCAGCTTACATAATTTCCAGAATAAACGGTTTTACATATGTTAAGACTGAGTACGATTACTATACAGGAGAATTAAAAGTTATTGAAGAAATAGCTTTCTCCAACAGTGAAAAAGCTAAAGTTAAAGTTTACGGTGCTGATGACGTAAATGAAGGTGTTGCAATAATGATTAAAGAAAGTGTTGACGTTTCCATCACAGGAAATTCAACAAACCCAACAAGATTCCAGCACCTTGTTGCAGGAACATACAAGAAATGGGCCGGAGAAAACGGTAAGAAGTATTTCTCTGTTGCATCCGGTGGTGGTACAGGTAGAACACTTCATCCTGATAACATGGCTGCAGGTCCGGCATCTTATGGTTTGACTGACTCAATGGGAAGAATGCATGGAGATGCCCAGTTCGCAGGATCATCTTCAGTTCCTGCTCACGTTGAAATGATGGGCTTGATAGGTATGGGTAACAACCCAATGGTTGGTGCAACTGTTGCTGTTGCAGTTGCAGTTGAGGAATCTGCGAAGGCTTAATTGACTGAAAAGTCAAAGCGTTGATACTTTGTCTGTTATTAAGGATTATTAAAATAAGAAGTGGTGTGGGAAGTTTATAATTCATCCTGCACCACTTTTGAATTTATATACTTTTTATCTATTACTTTGCTTTGCTTACTGAATAAGCAAATGGGTTAAAAATAGTTTAAGGTTTACCGATGAACATCTGTACCCAGGTTTTACCTCCGTACTTTCCTCCATTGGCAATACCGAATCCGCAATGGGTAAACTTTTCATTCAGAATATTGGCTTTATGTCCCGGAGAGTTCATCCAACCATTAAACACATCTTGCACATTTGCATAACCGGTAGCAATATTCTCACCGGCATATCCGTATTTGATACCGAAGCTTTTCATCATGTCAAAAGGTGAACCGTAGGTTGGAGATGTGTGGTCAAAGTAATTATTGTCTACCATGTCTTTGGCTTTTATCATGGCCACATTGGCTAGTTCAATATCGTATTCAAGAGGTTTTAAATTTGCTTTAAGCCTGGCATTATTGACTAAATCCAATAGTGCTTTTTCATCTTCACTAATGCTGCCTGGAGCAGAAGATGGTGTTTTAGTAGGAGAGGGGGTTGGAGGAACAATTATCGGATAAGAAGGATTTACAGTTATATATTTTTTGTACCATTGGTCATAGGTGGGCAAATTGAAGTATATAAAGTTAAAACTTTCTACAAGTACTTTCCCGAGATTAAAAAAGTATTCCGTACGATTAACATAAAGAGAATTGTATTCCTGTTTTTTAAAATATGGATTTCCGTCTTTACCGTAAACATATCCCGGCGAAAAAATTGACAGCGCTAAAACAATAGCAATAAAGCCGGATTGTAATTTTATCAATGTTTTGTTATGATTAAAAAATTTCATGTTTGACCCTCCTGAATAATTTACATAATTCGGGTAGTTGGTTTTATTTGGCTTTATATAGTATAAAAATACTAAATATTATCTAATAAGTAAAGTAATGCTTGTGCGTGACCTTTTAATATTTTTGCGAAATTTGTCGAAATTTATATCGGACTTTAGATTTAAAAAATCAATAGACACGAGTTAATATTATGCTGCCGGTAACTTGAAATTTTTATAGTTGCGGAATATTTACTGAAAAATAGGAATAATTATTAAATTTTATTAATAAATTAAACTTTTTTTGTGTATTTATAGTATAATTATTAGAATAGTGATTGCATTTATAATTCGTTTTTTAAATATATATATAAAATTTAGAAGGGGAAAGTCAAATGAATGATATTGAGTTACGTAAGAATTTAGGAAAAGCAAAAAGAATAGTTGTTAAAGTTGGTACTTCCACTCTGACTTATGAAAATGGTAAAATTAATTTTACAAGAATTGACAAACTTGTAAGAGTGTTGTCCGACCTTGCAAATCAGGAGAAAGAAGTAGTATTGGTTACATCCGGCGCAATCGGAGTTGGAGTCAGTAAACTCAAGCTGCAAAGTAAACCCAAGACAGTTAGGGAGAAACAGGCAGTGGCTGCAGTAGGGCAGCTTGAACTGATGCATATATATGACAAGTTTTTTTCGGAGTATGGACATGTAGTGGCACAAATACTTCTTACCCGAGACATAGTTGAGAACCATGAAGCTAGAGAACATGTTATCAATACATTTGAAACTTTAATAGAGAAAGGTATTATTCCGATTGTAAATGAAAACGATTCAGTTGCAGTGGATGAAATTGAATCGGGGGTAAACAGAGTTTTTGGAGATAACGATACTCTGTCGGCAATGGTTGGAGAGATTGTAAGGGCTGATTTACTAATAATACTGACAGATATTGGCGGATTTTATGACAGTGATCCCAGAAAAAACAGTGATGCAAAGAGGATTTCGATTATAAAAGAGATTACCCCAGAAATAGAACAGTATGCAGGAGGTGTCGGCTCGGCAAGAGGTACAGGGGGGATGATTACAAAATTAGCGGCAGCAAAAATCGCAGCATCTGCCGGTATAGATATGGTTATTGCCAATGGGGAAGATCCTAATGTAATATTCAGAATTCTTGATGGAGAAGATGTAGGTTCCGTCTTTTTACATAGGGGGTGACAGCTTGAAAAAAATAATTTCAATAGCTTTGATTGTGAGTATGTTTGGGATATTGGCACAGGCTAATGGTGAAACTGGCAATATAATTACATATGATAAGGCAAAAGAGGTTATGCTTTCCAACAATAGAACTTTAAAAAGTCTTGCTATTGAAGAAAGAAAAATGTTTTTAAATTATAATTCGATAGTCCAGGGTACAAAGAATCTGAAAACCGATGGAGTAACCTTTAAATTTGGAGGTAGAGAGTTCTTTTTTGAATACGATGACAATACCAAATTGAGCTTAACTTTGGCAAAAGAGTATACACCGGCAGAACTTAAATACTATTGGAATAAAATGATAATTAATAAAACTATTACCGAGAAATCGTTGTATTTGAATATGCGCGATTTATATCTCGGATTGATGAAATCCGATAAAGATTATAAACTGGCTCAAAAAAAATATCAGTTGGCTGAAAGCAAACATAGAATCAATAAACTGAAATTTGAGCAGGGCCTGATTACCAGGCAGGATTTAGATGAGTCGGAATATGAGCTTCTTAAAGCAGAAAAAAGTGTGGAGGAAGCAAAGCGTAATAGAGAGAATACAGTAAGGTCCATGAATTCAATATTGGGAGCGGATATATCAACAGAGTATGAAGAGGTCATATTTGACGAGTTAAAAAGAAACATTACCCTCAAACCTTTGGAATATTATATTGAGAAAGCTTTGGCAGAGAGATATGAGATTAAAAGTATTGAGGAAGAACTGCGTTTGAAAGAGCTGAAAAAAGGAATTATTGAGAAAAGCAAACTGTTTAAAAAGAATTATAACATTATGGAACAATATGAAGATTTGGAACTTGAAATCGAAACTCTCAAAGTAAAAATGGAAAAAGCCAGGTTTGATATTGAAAATGATATTAAGAAGGCATATATCGAAATTAAAAATGATTTGAATACTATTGAAAGTACTATAGAGACAATAAAAATGCAGAAAAGAAATTTGGATAAGATGAAGCAACAGTATGAGAGAGGATTTATATCTAAAATCGTACTTGATGAGATGGAGATTGGAATTGAAGAGCTGGAAAATATGAAAGAGTATGTGATATACAGCTATAATACGAAAATAATGAAGCTTGAAGAAGCAGCAGGATTAGGTCCTGCATATGGGAAGGAGTGAACTTTATGAAAAAGCACACAAGCTTGATTATATCGATTTTGACTATAACTGCTGTAACTACTGCTTTTGCTGCTGAAAGCCTGAAATTCAGCATACAGGAATCGAAAAATGTGGCAGCCTCCAACAGCAAACAGGCAGTGATAGATGATTTGAATATTAAGGCTAAGGAAAGTGCACTTCGTGATGCGGAAAAAGATGCAAAAATGAGTACTAGTGTCAATACCAAAATTGATAAATTAAATAACAAGATAGCCAGAGAGGTAAATCCCGCAAAAGCTGCAGCTGAATTGGAATATGCAAAAAAAATCAAGGAGAAAAATTTAAAAAATTTGGAACTTGAAACTTACAAGGCTACATCCAATATGCTACTGATAAAAAAGGAACTTGAAATGGAAAAAGCCAAACAGGATATTTTGAATGAGAAGTACAAAATTGCTGAAGCCCGTTTTAAAGAAGGTAAACTGACAGAGAATGATTTGATTGATGCCAAATATGCCCTTGATTCAAAAGCCATTGATATTAATAAAGTTACAGGCAAGCTTGAAGCTGCAAACCTTGAACTTAGGAGAATTTTGGGCTTCGATATGAGTGAGGATTTGATAGAAATTAAGGATGATTTGGTACTTACTTCAACAAAGAATATTGATATTGAGAAAGTTGTTGAAGATGCTTTAAATAATGACGCTGAGCTGTATATAAAAAGTGAGGAATTAAAAGCAAGCGAAAAAATAATGGAATTTACAAAAGAGGATTATGAACAAGGTACACCTACCTATGATGAAAATATGCTGAATTTGGAAAATGCAAAAGTCAGTTTTGAGGATGCAAAAGTTAATTTGGAAGTATCCATAAGAAATAAATATAATGATATACTTACTGCAAGAGATAAAGTTCAATTGGCCCAGAAGTGGGAGGCAATTTGCTTAAACAAAATGAATAATGCACAGTTTAAGTTTGAAAAAGGATTGATAAGCAAGGAAGAAGTTCTAAAGGCTAAAGAAGATTATTTGGATGCAAAATATCAGACTTATCTTGCTATATATAATTACAACATATTAAGAACCGAATTTGACACCTTATATGTAAAATAGCAAAGTAGTATTGTCTGAACATATTTGGATAGGTAGCTTTTGGTTCACACTGTTGGAAATATTTGGGGTTGAAGATGTAGCAATCTACATTTCGACATGTAATTTTTGCAATGTTTAACTATAACTGTAAAGTAGGTGATGGAGAAGTGATCATCGATATAAGAGATTTAGGCAAGGTTTATAAAAACGGAAAGGTTTCTGTAACTGCATTAAGGCATGTGAATTTGTCCGTTGATAAAGGTGAATTTATTTCGATAATGGGTCCGTCGGGTTCCGGCAAATCAACTTTAATGAACATTATAGGATGTCTTGATCGTGCAACTTCCGGAAAATATATATTGGATGGTGTGGATATTTCCAAGCTGAATTCAAGAGAATTAGCAAAAATAAGAAATTTAAAAATAGGATTTGTTTTTCAGTCCTTTAATCTCCTTCCTAGAATGACGGCTTTGCGAAATGTAGAACTTCCTATGATATATGCAGGGGTGGGTGCGAAGGAGAGAAGAAAAAGGGCTATTGAAGCTCTTGAAAGAGTTGCATTAAAAGAGAGGATGAATCACAAGCCCAATGAAATGTCGGGAGGTCAAAGGCAAAGAGTTGCTATAGCAAGGGCGCTGGTAAACAATCCTTCAATTATACTTGCCGACGAGCCGACGGGGAATTTGGATAGTTACTCCAGCGAGGAAATTATGGCTGTTTTTCAGGATCTTAACAGGGATGGTGTAACTATAATTCTTGTCACTCATGAACCGGATATAGCTCAACATACAAAAAGGTTTGTGAAATTTAAGGATGGGCTAATGGTAGAAGATAAGATAATTGAAAATCCTCTTGATGCAAGAGAGGTTGTAAGGCTGAATAAAATGGAACGAATGGCCTGATTTTAGGATTCATATTTGTAATATACTTTGTTTATTTTTTAACAGAGAAAAAATCTGTTTTGAGGAGGCTAACTATGAAGAAAGGAATAATTATATTAATAATTGTGGTTTTTGTTATTGGTGGTTTGGCAGTAGCAGTTGCAACTTTTGGAGAAAATTTTGAATCGGTATTTGCATTTAATCAAGGAATTATTTATCCGGTCAAAGCTCATAAAATTGAAAAGGGTTCAATCTCTACCAAGGTTTCGGCAACCGGTTTTATTGAAGAAATAGAAAAAAGTGAGGTTTATATTGAAACTCCGCTTAAAGTAAGCAAGTTACTTGTTGACGTAAATGATAAAGTTACAAAAGGTCAGAAACTGATGGAACTTGATATGGACGAATTGATTTCACAGCTGGAAAAACTTAAAATAGACAGAAATGTGCAGAAACTGTCTTTAGATTCTCCTGTTACTGAAGCGGAGATAAAAAAGGCGGAATCGGCAGTTAATGCAGCAGAAAATACTCTGGCTGATGCTGAGAAAAAGCTTGCGGAAAACAAATTACTCTATGAAGCCAGTGCAATTACAAAAAGTGAACTGGAAGCTTCGGAAAAAGCAGTGGATGATGCAAAAAGGGCTCTAGATAATGCAAAGCTTACTTATGAATCCGCCGTATCAAGCAAAAATATGGACAGGAGAGTTAAGGAAGAGAGTTTAAAAGCAATAGAATTAAGTATAAAGGAACTTGAAAAAAAGATTGAAAAACTGAACAATTCGGTATTAAGTCCCATAGATGGGGTTATTGTGGAGGTTAATGTCCAGCAGGGGTCTTTTACCAACAGTGCCATGCCGGCTTTTAAAATATCCAATACCGATGAATTGAGGATTAAAGCCAAAGTTAACGAATACAACGTAAGAGGTGTGCAAATAGGTCAGAAAGTTGTAATAACCGGTGAAGGTATAGATAAAGATGCCAATGTGCTTGGAAAGGTTGAAAGCATATCTCCTGTTGCAAAGACTAATATTACATCAGGAGGAGAAGAGATTGCGGTTGAAGTCCTTATTTCCATTGAAGAGTCAGAAGTTCCGTTGAAACCGGGATTGAGTGTTACCTGTGACATTTATACCAACGAGAAAGACAATATATTATTAGCGCCTTTAAACATTTATAAAGAGGATAAAGACGGCAATATGTTTGCTTATGTTATTAGTGAGGATAATATTGCAGTTGAAAAGAAGATAAAGTTTGGTCTGGTATCCGATGTGATGGGAGAAGTTTTAGAAGGATTAAATGAAGGGGATTTGGTTATACTTGACCCGCAACCTACCCATAAAGACGGTATAAAGGTAAAAATTTTAAATGACAATTAAAGGAGGGGGTGTGAATGAGTTTTTTTGAAAGCTTCAAGCAAGCCCTTGAAAGTTTGGGTGCCAACAAATTAAGATCTGCATTAACAATGCTGGGTATTATTATGGGGGTATTCTCAGTTATTACCATAGTTGCTATAGGTAATGCGGCAGAGTCTTATATAAGCAGTGAGTTTGAAAAAATGGGGGCAAACACTATCACGATAACTTACCAAAAATCTGATATAAGCGAATCGGATATGTTGACTTTAGAGGACTTTGAAACCATAAAACAGGTTGCACCGGAAGTTAAAAACATTGCAGCTAGTATACAAAGATCCGGGTCACTGAGAATAGGCGAAAAAACCAGGGATGCAATTGTTAATGGGGTTTCTTCACAATACAAAAGTTTTTCTGCTATTGAAATGGCAGATGGCAGGTTTATAAACGATTTTGACAACACGTCAAAATCAAATGTTATAGTTGTGGACGAATACTTTGCCAAAAGATATTTTAAAAGGGTTGATATAGTAGGAGAAACTGTAACTTTTAGAACTTCATGGGGAAAACTTATCAATATGCAGGTTGTAGGAGTAATTAAATCCTATGGCGAATTATATGAAAGCATGCTTGATAATGAAAACGTTCCGGCAGTGGTATATGTTCCTATAACTACTCTTCAAAGCATCTATTTTAATAACAAAATACTTCAAAGCATAGATGTATCCACAGAGCAGAAAGATGGACTTAAAGAGTTGGGGGACAGGATCGTTAAGGCTTTGGAAAGAAAGCGCGGCAAATCGGATTTGTTTTATGCCCAGAGTTCACAGGATGTGCAAAAAATCATTTCAAATATTTTGGGTGTTATTTCATCAATTCTCCTTGTAATTGCTGTTATAACCCTCATTGTAGGCGGAATTGGCATTGTAAATATACTTTTGGTATCGGTGACCGAGAGAATAAGGGAAATAGGAATTCGGAAGGCTTTGGGAGCGCAGAAAATTGATATTCTTATGCAGTTTATTACGGAGTCCATTATCATGACGGGAATAAGCGGAATGATCGGCATTTTTCTCGGCATAACAGCAGGAAATATAATTTCCAAGATGATAAATATACCGCCTTCAGTTGACATACCGGTTATAATAGGAGCGTTTTTAGGCTCGGTTGCATTAGGTCTGATTTTTGGTGTTTATCCTGCCAAAAAGGCTGCAGATTTGGATCCTATTGAAGCTTTAAGATATGAATAAAGATATGAAAATTATTAGCGACATTATTTAAGGGGCTGTTGCACTAAGAAAATTAGTGT
>AMZC01000395.1_pt1 | contig 34254 bp, 47 predicted proteins | sample 948551 | NCBI WGS metagenome assembly AMZC01 (sample SAMN01120625, study PRJNA171369) | bioreactor sludge metagenome | biome: sludge; isolation source: anaerobic thermophilic cellulolytic sludge from lab reactor | place: China: Hong Kong, Shek Wu Hui wastewater treatment plant | collected... | reverse complement strand
AAAGTCACTGACAACCTTTGCACGCACCCGTTCCCTCGAATCGCTGGCGCAAATCTGCAATCTTGCTAGAATGCATGCTGAAAGCGGGAGTCTGAGGGAAAATCAGACCTGACTCAGGGGAAAAATGGGCGCTGAGGGAGCGCAAGGAGGGCTGATCAGGGAAACTCAAGGGAAAAGTTGTGTACATTTCCCCGTATCATGATACAATAAGCAAGTGTAAGGTGGTTCGGCGACTTACGCCATTACTATCGATAGTGCATAAAAAGGAGAAATCGCCGTGGCCGTTGAATTCTACGATGTCAAGTTCCGCAAGAAGGTGAAGGTGGATGATAAGGACGTCAAGCGCGTCACCTTCACCACCAAGAACGGGCAGACCCGCTATGGGCTGCAAGCCAAGACGGCGGATGGTCGCAACCTGACCAAGTTCGTCTCCAAGCAGGACTGGGAGAAGATGACCTATCCCATTGCCAAGAAGTAGGCTGGGTGGCGACACCGTTCGTCCAGGTTCATCATGAAGCAAGCCCGCACGATCTGCTGTGCGGGCTTGCCTTTTGACCAGCCGGTGTGAGGCGGGAGGCCGGTCAGGGCGCGGCGGCGGGCACAGTGACCGGCGCAAAGGCCGGTTGCCCGGCATAGGCCAGCAAGGTCGCGGCGGAAGCGCCTGTCGGCAACCAGTACAGCACAGCCTGCGGGGCTGCGGCGCGGAGCGTCAGTGCGTCGCCGCCTGCCCGCCAGGCTTCCACCAACCCCTGACCGCCCGGCACCACGCTGAACAACACTCCGCTGCCGTCGGGCGCGGGGGCGATCCGTCCGATGGCGTAGCCCTGCCCGCGCCACAGTAATGCCTGCTCGCCGGTCGCCGGGTCGAGCCGCACCAATGCCAGGTCGTTGGTGTGCACTTCCACCGGCCAGCGCCCGAAGACCGCTTCGCCGTCCGCCCGATCGGCGGGATCGTCGAGCGTCAGCGTCTCTGCCAGCGTTCCCGTCCCGATGTAGAGCGCTGTCCCGTCCGCTGCCCAGGTCACCTGTTGCACCGCGCCGTCTACCGGCCACTCGTTGCGCGCGCCGCCCTCCAGATCAATCACCGCCAGCCGATCGGCAGCCCAGACTGCCACATGCGCGCCGTCCGGCGCGACGACGCCTCCCTGCCACCCCTCGTCCAGGCTCTGCAAATCACCGGTCGCCGGGGTCAGCAGCGCCAGACCGCCCGCGCAGCGCGTCGAAACCAGGAAACGTCCGTCGGGCAACCAGGCCAGCACGCCCGCGCCCGTCCCCGGTGCAGCTTCGGCGGCGGCTACGTCAGCGGCGGGATCGGCCTGCACGACAGTGCACTCACCCGCGAAGGGGAAGCTCGCCAGGCGCTCGGCCTCACCGCCCAGCGCGGGCACGGCGGTAATGGTCAGCAAGGCGCTATCCGGGCTATCGGCTGCACTCACATAAGCCAGGCGGGTGCTGTCGGCGCTCCAGGCGGGCGGAAAGCGCGTGTCCACCTTCTGCGCCACCCGACGCGGAGATAGCCCGCTGAGGGCGTCCATGGTCCGCACTTCGGCGTTGGTCACGTCCAGGTAGGACAGATATTGCCCGTTCGGGGAAAAGCTCACATAGCGCCGGTCGAAAGTCGGCACGGAAGTCACGCCGCGCCCCGGCAGATCGTTGAGCGTCCCCAGAAATACGTCGCCCGTGAAATACAGGGCCAGCGGCAGTGCAGGCAGCGTTGGGGCGGCGGTCTCGTCGGAGGTTGCGACAGGGGCGGTTGCCCCGCCTGGCGTGAATTGACTGAGCATGTTCTCGAAACGCAGGTCCCATTGGGGGAACTCTGCCGCCGGTGCCCATTGCAAGATACGGTAGGCGCGCCCAAGCTGCACGAAGGCCGTCACGCGCCAGCCGCGCGTTGTCCCGTTGCAGGGCGCTTCGTAGGTCGTCGAGCGCCCGGATGTGCCTGCTGTGCGCCGCTCGCCGGTGACAGTGAGGCTGCTGAAACCGGCCAGGTACTCGTCCAACAGTTGATCAGGCGTCACGCCGGCGGCGACGCGCCCCAGGGCGGTGATCAGCATCCCTGGCAGGGCACAGTCGGTGCCCGCTCCTGGCGCGAAGAGCGTCTCGCTCTCGGTTGCGCCGGGGAAGACCAGCCAGGAGTCCGGCACCAGCACCGAGAAGTCGCGCCCGTTGTAGGTGGTCATGCGCACATCCGGCGCGATGCCCGTGGCGCTGCATAGCACCGCCGGGGTTCCTGTCACGCCGCTGTGCACTTCATAGCGCACCATGTTGTCGAACGTGAACGTCCAGCGGTATCCCGCAATCTCGCCCGGCGTGATCGGCTGACCTGGAACCGGGCAGCCCAGGCTGGAGTCCGGCCAGACGTTATAAGAATAGGTGTATTCCACCAGTGTCAGGCTGGGCTTGCCCAGCGTTTGCAGCAACCATCCCTGCACAGCAGCGCGCACTGCTTCGATATCGCCCTGCGCCTGCGCGAGGGGGGCCGTCAGCAGTGCGCCCAGCAGACCCATCACCGTCAATAGACTCAACCAATACCAGCTCTGTCGTGTCACGCTACACTCTCTCGCTGTGTCCCTGTGAAAAACGCATCAGCGCGGCCAGGTGCGATCGTACAGCACGCCGTCGAAGCGCCCGGCGACGGCGGGCAACAACGCCGCCCCCGCCGGTTCGTCCTGATATAGCACCGCGCGCAGGAACGCCGCCGCGAAATGATTGATCAGCGCGTGCGCCCGCTCCATGTCCCATGCCTGATCGGTCACGCCGAAGCCCTGGTTGGCGAAGACCAGATGCCCTGCCCCTTGCAGCACGACGAGCGCCTTCTGAGGGCTGCTGACCCCCGTATATATAAGGTAAGCGTCGCGTTCTGGGGGCGTGGTGCTGTCCGCCGAGCCGACCTGCACCATCAGTGGTACATCGAGGGCGGCCAGTCCCTCCGTGCCGAAGATGGGCGCATTCCAGGGAGCCAGCACCAGCACCGCGCGAATGCGCGGATCGGTGGTGGGTGGCCACAAACCTGCCGGAGGCGCGGCCAACCCGCGCAGTTCGGCTACCTCGCGAGCCGTCAGCCGCGCCAGACACACCGTCAGTGCCTGACCCGCCGGTAAGGGTTCGGGGCGGAAGGTCACGCGCCGCTGCGGATTGAAAGATACCCCTTGCGGATCGGTGCACCACTGACCCAGGCCGTGCAGGTCGAGTTGCGCCCCGCCCGCTGCAACCGCGGTGTAGCCGCCGAACGAATGCCCGCTGACCGCGATGCGCTGCAGATCGATCGCGCCCGCCAGCGCGCCATTTGCTGCGGTGAGGGTTTCAGCGAAAGCGATCTCGCGCAGCACGTCCAGCGGGCGCAGGGCCAGGCTGACGCTCATCAGTTCCAGGCCGCGTTCGGCCCGTCCGCGCTCCATCAGGCGCTCCAGCAGTTCGCCCTGCGACTCGCTGCCGGTGAGCATCTGCCGTACCTCGTCGAGCGACACGTCCTCCCCCAGCAGGTCGAGGAAGGTGCTGCCTGGATGGTCGGCGGCCATGACCACGAAGCCATACGAGGCCAGATGCTCGGTGAGGTAGGTAGACTGATAGCGAAAGCCGCCGAAGCCATGCGAGAAAATGACCAGCGGATATGGTCCACCGGCCACATCGGGCGGCGCGTCGGCGATGGCCTGCCCAGGGATGGGGAACAGGTCGGGCAGGTAGACCGTCGTTTCGGGCGCGCCCGTCGGGTTCAGCGCTGGATACCACACTGTCACCGGCAGGGGGCGCTCGTCATCGGCGATGACGAACTCGCGCACGCCGACCAGATAGGGGCCGCGCGCGGCGAAGGCGGGCGTATCTGGCGACTGTGCGCGGGCGACAGGCACCAGCAGGGCGATCACTGTCGCCAGGAACAGGAACACAGGCACGATCCGTTGCAGTCTCATGGCTGCTGACTCCTTGGCAGCTAAGCCTCTTCGCGGCGTAACCGTCGCAGGAATTCTACACTTTGCAGCCGCTGTTCCAACACGAAGGTCAGGTAGGCCAGCATCAGCCGTTCGAGTTCCAGGTGCAGGGCCGGGCTGATGCGCACCACGCGCACGGCCTCCCAGGGCTGAGTCTGCATGTAGCGCAGCGTCTTGAGAGCGGGCAGGCCGATGGGCATGCCGCGCTGCGTGTCGCGGTGATGATCGGGGCAGATGACGCCGCCATCCGGCGGGCTGAAGTACTGATCCTGGGGACGCAATTCTTCCTGCCCGATGGCGCACTGATGCAGAGCCGGCGCGAAGCCTGCCAGCGCCAGCAGGTGTAGTTCGAAGTAGCGGGCGATGGTGCGCGGGTCGGCGTCGCTGCACAGCCAGCCGAGCGCGTCGCGCAGCAGGGCGAACTCGGCGCGGTTGACATCTTGCTCGCCGGTGAAGCGATCGATCAGTTCGACCAGATGGCTGGCGTAGGCCGTGCGCGTCAGGTCTTCGCGCAGGGACAGGAACGGTTCTTTGGTCTCCGCCTCGCGCACGTAATACCATTCGCGCCCGCGCGCCAGTTGCATATCTACCAGGGCGTATAGCTCCAGGTGACCGGCCTTGCGGGCGATGGGTTTGCGCGCGCCTTTGGCCAGGGCGCGCAGTTTGCCATGGGCGGGGGTCAACAGCACCAGCAGACGGTCGGCCTCGCCGATCTCCTGGCGGCGCAGGATGATCGCCTCAGTGCGGAGGGTGCGCTCACGATCCGGCACGCTGTCCCTCGGCCAACTCGTGCGGCCCGAACCCCAACGGCAGCAGGTCGCTCAGTGGCCCTTCCCAGGTGACTTCGCCTTCCGGAGTGGCCAGGATGACCGCCATGGTCGGGCCGAACTCGTACAACACCTGGCGACAGATGCCGCAGGGTGCCGCGCCGTTGCTGGTCACGATGGCGATGGCGCGGAAGACGCGCTCGCCTTCGCTCACTGCTTTGAAGGCGGCGGTGCGTTCGCCGCAGACTGTCGCCCCATAGGAAGCGATCTCGATATTGCAACCGGTGTAGACAGCACCGGTATCGGTCAGCAGGGCCGCGCCCACCGGATAGCTGGAATAGGGCACGTAGGCACGCTCGCGCGCGTGCAGTGCCGCCGCGATCAACTGACGGCGCAACTCTTCGGTCATACCCTGGGCGGGTTCTCGCATCACAGGCATCTCCACCAGAACGGTCTTAAGGATCGCCCAGTATAGCAAAGAATGCCCGCCCTCGCCTCAACTGCGTTCCGGGGCGGGCAGGGCTAGAGCAAGCGCTAAGGTCGGCTCGCTTCGGTTGACCTCACCCCCAGCCTCGCTGCGCTCGGCCCGCCCCCTCTCCGACCTGGACTGGAGAGATAGGGGCGTATCGCGATACGCCCCTGCGTCTGCCTTTGACCGTGCACCCGCTCACCAGGACAGCGGCACTTCCGCCCGCAGTTCGTTGGAGCGCGCCGCGGCCAGCACCAGGTCGAGCGTCTTGGCCCCTTCGCGGATAGGCGTGCGCGTCGGCCCGCCGGTGCGAATGGCCCGCAACAGGTCTTGCATCTGCGCCTGGCGAAAATCCCGCTCGGAAGTGATCAGCAGCGGTTCGCGTTGCGGGTCGTCGGTGAAGTGGAAAGTCGCCTGGTTGGCATTGGTGAACTCTGCGGTGAGGCGTTGCGTCACCACGCGGTAATCGCCGATCCATTTGCCGGGGATTGCGCCATTGGTGGCATAGATCACTCCCAGCGCGCCATCGGCAAAGCTGATCACCGTCCCGCTCACGTCTTCGGCGGTATAGCCGGGCACGTCGCGGTGAAAGACGTTTTCCTGGCGGCTGTAGACGCAGACCGGGTCGCCGAAAAAGTAGCGCAGCAGATCAAAGATATGGATGGCCTGTTCCACCAGTTGCCCACCAGACTTCTGCCTGTCGCGCCACCAGTCGGCGTGCAGCGCGTTGCAGAAATAGCGTCCGCTCATCAGTCCGGGCCGACCCGCTTCGCCGGAGACCAGCAGCGCTTTCAGGCGCTCCACTGCCTCACCGAAGCGGAACATGAAGCCCACCTGCGTCTTGATGCCAGCGCGTTCTGCCGCTTCGACCATGCGCCAGGCGAGTTCTGACTGCAGGGCGATGGGTTTCTCGATCAACAGGTGAATACCCCGTTCGGCAGCGAGTTCTACCTCGTCGCTATGACCGTAGGGCGGCAGGCAGATGATCAGTAGATCGAGGGCGACGCGGTCGAGCAGGGCGTGATGGTCAGTGAATACCTGGCCGCGTCCTGCCGTGTACTGCTCGGAGAATGCCTGCGCCTTCCACTCGTTGCGGTCGCAGAACGCCACCAGTTCGACCTGCTCGCTTTCCGCCAGCGTTGTCACAATCTGCGCGTGCCGGTGCGCGAAGTTGCCACAGCCCAGAATGCCCGCTCGTAGTGTGTTCATCAGCGTCTCCTCGCTCAGGGTGCCGGGAATTCCAGCACAGCCTGCATCACCTGATCCGGCGTCTGATCCAGCAGGCTGAACAGTTCGCCCGCCCGGTCGAAGGGGGCGGTGTGCGTGATCAGCGGGCGCAGGTTCAGCAGGCCGTCCGCCTGAAGCTGAATCGCTGCCTGCCACAGCCGCAGCTTGTCCCAGCGATAGCGCAGTTCGGGATCGGTGCCGCCGATCTGTGAACAGACGATGTTGATGCGGTTGTGATGGAACTCCTCGCCCAGGTACAACCCGCGCGCTTCGCCCTGGAAGAAGCCCATTGCCACGACCCGCGCCGAGTAGGCCGCCGCGCGGATGGCTTCCTGTAGCGCCACGGTCGAACCGGCTACTTCGAAGCACACGTCCGCGCCGCGCCCGCTGGTCAGGTCTTTGATCGCTTCGGCCACCCGCTCGCGGCTGGGGTTGAGCGTCACATGTGCGCCGAGCGCTTTGGCCGTCTCCAGCCGTGCGTCGAGCAAGTCCACGGCGATGACCCGCGCTCCCGACTGACGCGCTGCCTGCGCGACGATCTGTCCCAACACACCCAGCCCGAAGACGGCCACTGTCTCGCCGATGCGCACGCGGCCATCGTGTACCCCGTTGAGCGCCACTGCGCCGATGTGCGAGAAGATACCCAGCACCGGCTCCAGGCCAGCGGGCATCAAATGTGCCCGCGCGTATTCTGCCGTCGCCACGTGATGGGTACGGTGTCCCCAGGTGCCGAAGATATATGCCCCCAGCGGGATGTCTTCCACTGCCGCGCCGCGCTCGACGACCTGTCCCACTTCCTCGTACCCCAGGGTGCGGATGGGGTAGGTCAGCGTCGTCTCCTCACCGGGCAGGAACAGGCGCGTGTTGGCATCCCATCGCTTGTGCAGGTAAGGGTTGGTGCCGCGATATTGCGTCAGTTCTGTGCCCGCGCTGATGCCCGAAAACAGGGTCTTGATGCGCACGCCGTCTGGCGGCAGGGGATCGTCGGGGTAGTCCTCGTATCCCACCGTGCGGGGAGCACTGAAAACGAGCGCTCTTCCCATAATAGAAGTGACCTCTTTTCTATGAGCGACTGACTCCAGACCAATGCGCCAAGTATAACGCGCGCTTCTGTGCCGGATCGGGGTGACTGCACCCCGCCAGCGAATCATCCTTGACAGCCCCCCTGCCAGATGCTAAGATGAGCCTGCTTTCACTCAGGCGGCGCTAACCCTGCTCGTGTCAGGGCGCTGGCGACCGAATTGGATGTGTTCTCGATCGTGAGGCCACCCGTGCCGTTAGTTGTTGGATGGCCTCACGTTCTGCCAGCAGGACGGGCGCGTCGGAGAGTGAGCGCCCGTCGTCGCGCCTAACGTAGCGAAGAAGCCAGGGCCGTTGACCGGTCAAGGCCCTGGCCTAGAGATGGAGGCAGGTATGCCGACTATCAACCAATTGATCCGCAAGGGTCGTCAGCCGAAGCGCAAGAAGAGCAAGGCACCGGCGCTGCAGTATACCTTCAACTCGTTCACGCAGCGGCGCACCCGTCAGCCCAAAGGCTCTCCGCAGAAGCGCGGCGTCTGCACGCAGGTCAAGACGATGACCCCCAAGAAGCCGAACTCGGCGCTGCGTAAAGTCGCGCGTGTGCGCCTGACCAACGGTATCGAGGTGACGGCGTACATCCCCGGCGAAGGGCACAGCCTGCAGGAGCACAGCGTGGTGCTGGTGCGCGGTGGCCGTGTGAAGGACCTGCCCGGCGTGCGCTATCACATTGTGCGCGGCACGCTGGACGCCGATGGCGTGGCCAAGCGCGAGCAGGGCCGCAGCAAGTACGGTGCCAAGCGGCCTAAGGCGAAGGCTCAGGCCAAGACCCAGGCCAAGAAATAGGCTTTCTGGAGAGATAGAGGATGCCAAGACGGTCTACACCTCCCAGACGACCCGTGGCACCGGACGTGAAATACAACAACGTCCATGTCGCCATGTTCATCAACCGCATGATGCGCGGCGGCAAGAAGAGCGTCGCCCAGCGGATGCTTTACGAAGCCTTCGAGCTGATCGAGCAGCGCGCCAAGCGCGACCCGATCGAAGTCTTCGAGCTGGCCATCCGCAACGCCACCCCCGCCCTGGAAGTCAAACCGCGCCGCGTGGGCGGCTCGACCTACCAGGTGCCAGTGGAAGTGGAACCTGGTCGCGCGCTGTCGCTGGCCATGCGCTGGTTGTTGCAGGCGGCCCGTGCCCGCAGCGGTCGCAACATTGCCGAAAAGCTGGCTGCCGAGTTCATGGACGCGGCTGCCGAGCAGGGCAATGCCATCAAGAAGAAGCAAGACACGCACCGTATGGCCGAAGCCAACCGGGCGTTCGCACACTATCGCTGGTAACTGAGAGAAACGTCGTCTGACTCATGGCCAAGAAAGCTGCCGGGCCTGCTCTGGACCTGGCCCGCGTCCGTAACATCGGCATCATCGCCCACATTGACGCTGGCAAGACAACCACCACCGAGCGTGTGTTGTACTATGCCGGGCGCATTCATCGCATGGGCGAGGTGCACGACGGTGCGGCGACGACCGACTACATGGAGCAGGAGAAAGAGCGCGGCATCACCATCACCGCGGCAGCCGTCACCGCCTACTGGCGCGATCATCAGATCAACCTGATCGACACGCCAGGGCACGTGGACTTCACCGCCGAAGTGCAGCGCAGTCTGCGCGTGCTCGACGGCGGCGTGGTGGTCTTCGATGGGGTGGCGGGAGTCGAACCGCAGTCCGAGACGGTCTGGCGGCAGGCCAATCAGTATCATGTGCCCCGCATCTGCTTCGTCAACAAGATGGATCGCGTGGGGGCGGACTTCCGGCGCTGCGTCAAGATGATCGCCGAGCGGCTGCGCGCCAACCCGGTGCCCATTCAGATTCCCTATGGCGAAGGGCCGGAATTCGGCGGCATCGTAGACCTGCTGCGCATGGAACTCGTCACCTATGGCGACGACCTGGGCACAGCTATTGAGCGCCACCCCATCCCCGCCAGCATCCGGGACGAGGCCGAGGCGGCGCGGGCGCACATGGTCGAACTGATCGTCGAGACAGACGAGGCGCTCACCGAGAAGTATCTCAACGAAGAGCCGATCAGCACCGAAGAGTTGCTGGCGGCGCTGCGTGCCGCGACCATCTCCGGCGCGGTGCATCCGGTGTTGTGCGGCTCGGCGCTGCGCAACAAGGGCGTGCAACTGCTGCTGGACGCGGTGGTGGATTTGCTGCCGTCTCCGCTGGACATCCCGCCCATCCGCGGCACCAACCCCAAGACCGGCGAGATCGAGGAGCGTTACCCCTCCGACGACGAGCCGCTGGCGGCGCTGGTCTTCAAGATCGTCACCGATCCGTTCGTGGGGCGGCTGGCGTTCTTCCGCGTCTATTCGGGCGTGGTGCAGTCCGGCTCGATGGTGCTCAACTCCACCAAGGGGCGCAAAGAGCGCATCGGGCGCGTGGTGCGCATGTTCGCCGACCGCCGCGAGGATGTGGACGCGGTGCACGCGGGCGACATCGCTGCCACGCTGGGCCTGAAGGATACCTTCACTGGCGAGACGCTGTCGGCGGAGAATCACCCGATCGTGCTGGAGAAGATCGAGTTCCCCGAACCGGTCATCTCCGTCGCCATCGAGCCGAAGACCAAGGCCGACCAGGACAAGATGGGCATCGCCCTGGGCAAACTGGCGGAAGAAGACCCCACTTTCGTGGTGCGCACCAACGAGCAGACCGGTCAGACGTTGATCTCCGGCATGGGCGAGCTGCACCTGGAAGTGCTGGTGGATCGCCTGTTCCGCGAGTTCAATGTAGACGCCCGCGTGGGCAAACCGCGCGTCTCCTACCGCGAGACGATCACGCAGCGTGCGCGGGGCGAAGGGCGCTTTGTCCGGCAGACGGGCGGCAGCGGGCAGTATGGTCATGCCATCATCGAGATCGAGCCGCTGCCAGAAGACGCCGCCGACAACGTGATCATCGAAAACAAGGTCGTCGGGGGTGCCATCCCCAAGGAATTCATCCGCTCGGTGGAAGAAGGCATCCGCGAGGCGGCGCAGAGCGGCATCATCGCCGGCTACCCGCTGGTGCGCTTCAAGGTCTCGATCGTGGACGGATCGTATCACGAGGTGGACTCGTCCGACCTGGCCTTCAAGATCGCCGGTTCGATGGCCCTCAAAGATGCGGTGCAGCGCGCGGGTGGCATCCTGCTGGAGCCGTACATGCGCGTTGAGGTGGTCGTGCCGGAGCAGTATGCAGGCGATGTGCTGGGCGATCTGTCGGCCCGCCGCGCCAATATCGGCGGCGTGGAAACGCGCGCCGACGGTCTGTCGGCCATCAAAGCCGAGGCCCCTCTGGGCGAGATGTTCGGCTACGCGACCAGTCTGCGCAATCTGTCGCAGGGGCGCGGTAGCTTCACCATGGAGTTCGAAAAGTATGTGCCGGTGCCGGATGCTTTGATGGAGCAGATCATCCGTGGCGGGCGCTGAGCGCTCACTGGCACTTGCTTGCAGCACGCCGATGAGGCGATTACTGGATAGGAGGCATCATGTCTAAGGGCAAATTCGAGCGCAAGAAGCCCCATGTGAATGTGGGGACGATCGGCCACATTGATCACGGCAAGACGACGCTGACGGCGGCGATCACCAAGACGCTGTCGCTGAAGGGGTGGGCGGACTTTCGTCCGTTCGACTCGATTGACAATGCGCCGGAAGAGAAAGCGCGCGGCATCACGATAGCCATTGCGCACGTGGAATACGAGACGGAGAAGCGGCACTACGCGCACGTGGACTGCCCTGGGCACCGTGACTACATCAAGAACATGATCACGGGTGCGGCGCAGATGGACGGGGCGATTTTGGTGGTGGCGGCTCCGGACGGGCCGATGCCGCAGACGCGGGAGCACGTGCTGCTGGCGCGGCAGGTGGAAGTGCCGGCGATGGTGGTGTTCCTCAACAAAGTGGACATGATGGACGACGAGGAACTGCTGGAGCTGGTGGAGCTGGAGCTGAGCGAGCTGCTGGAGAGCTACGGATTTCCGGCGGACACGCCGATTGTGCGTGGGAGCGCGCTGAAGGCGTTGGAGAGCACGAGCACGGACCCGAACGCGCCGGAGTACGAGTGCATCTGGAAGTTGATGGACACGGTGGACAACTACATTCCGACGCCGGTGCGCGAGTTTGACAAGCCGTTCTTGATGCCGATTGAGGATGTGTTCAGCATCAAGGGGCGCGGGACGGTGGTGACGGGGCGTGTGGAGCGCGGCACGCTGAAGAAGGGCGAGGAAGTGGAGATCATCGGGCTGCGCGACGAGAGCCTGAAGACGGTGGTGACGGGGATCGAGATGTTCCACCAGGAGCTGGATCAGGCGCAGGCGGGCGACAACGCGGGCATTTTGCTGCGCGGCATCACGCGCGACCAGGTGGAGCGCGGCATGGTGCTGGCCAAGCCGGGCAGCATCACTCCGCACAAGCGCTTCCTGAGCGAGGTATACGTGCTGCGCAAGGACGAAGGCGGGCGGCACAAGGCGTTTTTCAGCGGGTATCGTCCGCAGTTCTACATTCGCACGATGGACGTGACCGGCACGATCAAGCTGCCCGAAGGGGTGGAGATGGTGATGCCGGGCGACAATGTGAACCTGGAAGTGGAGTTGATCACGCCGGTGGCGCTGGAGAAGGGGTCGAAGTTCGCCATCCGCGAGGGTGGTCTGACCGTCGGCGCGGGCGTCATCACCGAAATCCTCGACTGAGGCACAGACGGGAGGATGGGAGGCCGGCAAGTTGCACTGCAGCGGTCGCCTGATGGCAGTGGTATCTGCCGCCTCCCTCAGTTGACATCTGATCGGATAGGGAAACCTGAGGAACTCTTATGGCCAAGCAGAAAATCCGCATCCGCCTGAAAGCGTATGATCACCGCGTGCTGGATCAGTCGGCCCAGCGCATCGTCGAGACAGCAGAACGCACGGGTGCCCGTGTGGTGGGGCCGGTGCCGCTGCCCACGCGCATCGAGCGCTTCACTGTGCGCCGCTCGCCGTTCATTGACAAGGATTCGCAGGAACACTTCGAGATCCGCACGCACAAGCGTCTGATTGACGTGCTGGACCCGGACGCGAAGACCATTGATACGCTGATGCGGTTGAACTTGCCGGCTGGCGTGGACATCGAGATCAAAATCTAAGCGCAGCCGGTCAGGGGCGCGCGGTATGTGCGCGACCTGCAGGCCAGGGCCGTGCCAGCAGACATCGGTCGCCAGGCGGCAACGGCCCGCCCGCCGGGGTCGGAACCCGGCAGAACCCTACCAGATAGTTGGGGCGACGAAGCAGGGATGATGCGTGGTGGGCGACGCCTGCCCCCCAGTCCCTTGGAGGCAGTGATGAAGGGCATCATTGGAAGAAAAGTGGGCATGACCCAAATCTTCGATAGCAACGGGCAAGTGATCCCGGTGACAGTCATCAAGGCTGGGCCGTGCTATGTGACGCAGATTCGCACCGAAGAAAAAGATGGCTATTCCGCCGTTCAGCTTGGCTTCGAGGAACTGCCGCCCAAGCGCAACGGTTCGTCGCGGCTCAACCAGCCTCAGCGCGGCCATCTGAAGCGCAACGGCCTGGACCTGCCCGATCTGCGCGTGCTGCGCGAGTTCCGCGTCAAGCAGATTGACGTGCAGGAAGGGCAGAAGCTGACCGTGGCCGACGTCTTCGCCCCCGGCGAGCGCGTGGATATCGTGGGCACGTCCAAGGGGCGTGGCTTCGCCGGTACGGTCAAGCGTCACAGCTTCAACCGCCAGCCCAAGACGCACGGTCAGTCCGACCGCGAGCGCGCGCATGGCTCGATCGGCTCGACTACCACGCCGGGCCGCGTGCTGAAGGGTACGCGCATGGCTGGCCGTATGGGTGGGCAGCGTGTCACCATTCAAAATCTCGAAGTAGTCGTGGTCGATGCGGAAAAGCACATGCTGGCGGTGCGCGGGTCGGTGCCCGGCGCCAAGGGCGGCATTCTGCTGATCAAGCAATCCCGCAAACAGCACTAGGCGTGGCCCGCATCAAGGAGTCGTGAATCATGCAAGTACCAGTTCGTAACATGGCCGGTGACCAGGTGGGCACCATCGAGCTGCCCCCCGACATTTTCGAGGTTGAGGTCAACACGGGCCTGATGCACCAGGCGTATGTACGCCAGATGGCTAACGCCCGGCTGGGGACGCACAAGACCAAGACGCGCGGAGAGGTGAACCGCACCAAAGCCAAGTGGTATCGCCAGAAGGGCACCGGTCGCGCCCGTCATGGCTCGCGCACTGCCCCTATCTTCGTCGGGGGTGGTGTGGCGCATGGCCCGCAGCCCCGCGACTACACCAAGCACATGCCGCGCAAGATGCGCCGCCAGGCGTTGCGTTGCGCCCTGTCGGCCCTGGCCGCCGATGATCAGATTGTGGTGGTGGACTCGCTGTCGCTCGATTCGCCCAAGACCAGGGTCATGCGCGAAGCGCTGAACCGGCTGGTGGGCGACCAGAGCGCCCTGTTGCTGCTGGCCGACCGCAACGAAGTGGTGGAGCGCAGCGTGCGCAACCTGCCCAACGCCCGCTACCTGCGCGCCATGTACCTGAACGTGCGCGACCTGCTCTCGCACGACAAGGTCATCATCCCCAAGGACGCGCTGGAGGTGATCCGGGGCTTCCTGGGCACGGCAGCCGAGGGCCAGGAGGAGTAGTACGGTGAGCAAGCAACTGCATCTGTACGACATCATCAAGCGGCCCATCATCACCGAGAAGTCGCACGGGATGGCTGAAGACATCCATCAGTACGTCTTCGAGGTGGACATGCGCGCCAACAAAATCCAGATCGCCGAGGCGGTGATGCGCCTGTTCGATGTGGACGTGATCAAGGTGCGCACGATGGTGGTGCCCGCCAAGCGTGGGCAACGGCTACGCAAGATGTACACGCGCAAGCCAGCCTGGAAGAAGGCCATTGTGACGGTGCCTGCCAACCAGTCTATTGGCCTGTTCAAGATGTAATCGTCGAGGGCATGGCGGCGCTCAGATATCCGCACCTCACGGGGCTAATGAGCGCTGACCGCAGAGTGAATGAGGTACACCGATGCCGATTAAGAAGTACAAGCCCACATCGCCCGGTCGCCGGGACATGACGGGCAGCACGTTCGAGGAAATCACGCGCGAAAAACCGCTGCGCCGTCTGGTGCGCGAACTGCGCAAGCGCGGCGGGCGCAACAACCTGGGGCGCGTCACGGTGCGCCATCGCGGCGGCGGGCACAAGCGTCGCTATCGTCTGATTGACTTCCGGCGCGACAAGCTCAACATCCCCGCCCGCGTGGAGTCTATCGAGTACGATCCCAACCGCTCGGCGCGTATCGCCCTGCTGCTCTACGCCGATGGCGAGCGCCGCTACATCATCGCCCCGCTGGGGTTGCGCGTGGGCGATACGGTGGTCAGCGGGCCGAACGCCGAAGTGCGCGTGGGCAATGCGCTGCCCATCCGCCAGATTCCGGTCGGTTCGCTGGTGCACAACGTCGAGTTGTTGCCGGGACGCGGCGGGCAGTTGGCGCGCGCGGCGGGCACGTCGGCGCAGTTGCTGGCCAAGGAGGGCATCTATGCCCAGATCCGCCTGCCCAGCGGCGAGGTGCGCCTGGTACACGAAGACTGCATGGCGACCATCGGCCAGGTGGGCAACGCCGAGCACGGCAACATCAAGCTGGGCAAGGCTGGCCGCAGGCGCTGGTTGGGCTGGCGGCCCACTGTGCGCGGTAGCGCGATGGACCCCAACAGTCACCCGCACGGTGGCGGTGAGGGGCGGTCGCCCATCGGTATGCCGGGGCCGAAGACGCCCTGGGGCAAACCGGCCATGGGCGTGAAAACCCGGCGCAACAAACGCACCGACAAGTTTATCGTCCGGCGTCGTGGGTCACGTCGGAAGTAGGAGCGGAGGCAAGAATGTCGCGTTCGCTGAAAAAAGGGCCATATATTGACCCGAAGCTGCTGCGTAAAGTCGAACAAATGCGGGAGCGCGGCGAAAAGAAGGTGATCCGCACCTGGAGTCGGGCCTCGACCATCTTCCCGCAGATGGTGGGCTTCACCATTGCGGTCCACGACGGGCGTCGCCATGTGCCGATCTACATCACCGAGAACATGGTGGGGCACCGGCTGGGCGAGTTTGCCCCGACGCGGACCTTCCGGGGTCACTTGGCCGAAAAGAAGAAGAAGTAGGTCAAGACGGGAGAATAGGCTATGGATGTTCGTGCAACTGCCCGTTACCTGCCCATCTCGCCGCGCAAAATGCGCCTGGTGTGCGACCAGGTGCGCGGCATGGATGCGGATCAGGCATTGACTGTGCTGCGCTTTATGCCGCAAAAGGGCGCTCGCTTTGTGTCGAAGTTGATCGAATCGGCTATCGCCAACGCCGAGACCAACTTCGAGCTGAACCGGCGCGACCTGTATGTGTCGTACCTGGTGGCCAACGAAGGCCCACGGCTGAAGCGGATGAAGGCTGGCGCGCGCGGGCGCTACAAGCCCCGTATGAAGCGCATGTCTCATCTCGTCGTCGTGTTGACTGAGCGCCAGGAGGAGGAAGCTTAAAAGCATGGGACGCAAAGTACACCCGATTGGTTTCCGGCTCAAGATCAACCGCGACTGGTCGGCGCGCTGGTATGCCGAAGGCGATCGCTATCGTCAGTTGCTGCAAGAAGACTTCCGCATCCGTCAGTATGTGGAAAAGGAAGTCGAACGCGCTGGCGTGTCGAACGTGGAGATCGAGCGCTACCCCAACCAGGTGCAGGTGACGCTGTTCACCGCCAAGCCCGGCATTGTCATCGGGCGCAAGGGCGAAAGCGTCAAGAAGCTGCGCCAGGGCCTGGAAGAACTCACCGGCAAGAAGGTGAAGGTCGAGGTCGAGGAGATCGAGAAGCCCGATCTAGACGCCCGCCTGGTGGCGCTGAACATCGCCAGTCAGCTCGAACGCCGCATCGGCCACAGCCGCGCCATGAAGCGCGCGGTCGGCCAGGCCATGCGCCAGGGAGCCAAGGGCATCAAGATTCAGGTCAGCGGTCGCCTGGCCGGTGCCGAAATGGCCCGCCGCGAATGGCAGATGGAAGGCCGCGTGCCGCGCGCGACCCTGCGCTCGAACATTGACTACGCCACTGCCGAGGCGTTGACCACCTACGGGCGCATCGGGGTCAAGGTGTGGATTTACAAGGGCGAATCCCTGGGCGAGCAACCGAAGCGCCAGGAAGAGCCAACGGATGTCTATGTGAGCCAATAAGCAGAACGCCGCGTCGCCTGGCGACGCCGGAGGCGCGCCGCGGGCCAACAGGCTGGGGTGCGCCGGGTTCTGACCTGTGAGGAGTGACGACCATGTTAATGCCGAAGCGGGTAAAACACCGCAAGCAGTTTCGTGGGCGGATGAAGGGCACCGCCGCGCGGGGCAACACCGTCCAGTTTGGCGATTACGGGTTGCAGGCGCTGGAACCGGCCTGGATCACCAGCCGCCAGATCGAAGCTGCACGCCGTGCCATCATGCGCCATATCCGGCGTCGTGGGCGCGTGTACATTCGCATCTTCCCCGACAAGCCCGTCACCAAGCGCCCGGCGGAAAGCCGCATGGGTAAAGGTAAGGGGTCGGTGGATCACTGGGTGGCTGTCGTACGGCCTGGGCGCATCATGTTCGAGATGGCTGGCATTGACCAGGAAACGGCCAACGAAGCCCTGCGCCTGGCTGCCTTCAAACTGCCCATCGCCACGAAGATCGTCAAGCGCATTGACCCCATCAGTGGGGAGGAGGTAGTGCGCGATGCGTAGGGCCGCCGAAATTCGCCAGATGACCGACGCAGAAATCGCGCAGGCCATCCAGGAAGCCAAGCAGGAGATGTTCAACCTGCGCATTCAGTGGAAGCTGGGCCAGCTCGAAGACTACACGCGCATCCGTCAGCTCAAACGCGAGATCGCGCGCCTGCTCACCATTCAGCACGAGCGCCGGCTGGCAGCCAGGCTCGTTCAGGAGGATGCCGATGCCTAACAATCGCAAACGCCTGGTGGGGCGTGTGATCCGCAGCGGGACCATGAACAAGACCATCGTGGTCGAGGTCGAGCGGATGCACCCTCACCCGCTGTACAAGAAAGTCGTGCGGACGCGCAAGAAGTACATGGTGCACGACGAGTCCAATGCCACTCCGGTGGGCGCTGTGGTGCGCATTGTCGAAAGCCGCCCTATCAGCAAGACCAAGCGCTGGGCGCTGGAAGCAGTGCTGCAACTGCCGGAGCAGGAAACGGTGGCCGTTCGTGACGTTGAGTGAGGCAACGACGAGATGATCCAGCAAGAATCGCGGCTGAAAATTGCCGACAACACCGGCGCGCGCGAAATCCTGGTCATCCACATCGTGGGTGGCTCCAAGCGCAAAACCGGTACGGTGGGAGACATTGTCATCGGCACGGTCAAGTCCGCCTCGCCGCAGGGCGCGGTGAAAAAGAGCGAGATCGTGCGGGCGGTCATCGTGCGCACGGCCAAGGAATATCGCCGTAGTGACGGATCGTACATCAAGTTCGACGACAACGCGGCGGTCATCCTGCAGGGCGACACCAAAGACCCGCGCGGCACGCGCATCTTCGGCCCGGTGGCGCGCGAACTGCGCGAAAAAGGGTTCATGAAGATCGTCTCGCTGGCACCGGAAACCCTCTAGAGCCGCCCCTGGGCTGGCACGAGATTGGGAGTTGGGCAGGTATGCAACGGATCAAGAAGGGCGACACCGTCGAGGTGATCGCTGGCAAAGACAAAGGGGTGCGCGGCGCTGTGCTGCGCGTCATCCCCAAGGAAAACCGGGTGGTGGTCGAGCGCGTCAACGTCGTCAAGAAGCACCAGTCGCCGGTGCGGGCCGGGCGTGGCCAGGTTCAGCCGGGCATCATCGAGTTCGAAGCGCCCATTCACCTTTCCAATGTCATGCTCGTCTGCACGCAGTGCAACGAGCGGACGCGCGTCGGCTACCGGGTGACGGAAGACGGCATGAAAGTGCGCGTGTGCCGCAAGTGCGGTGCGGACATTGACTAGCCGTCTTCGCAAGTGAGGTAGGAGTCCTATGGCCAAGAGTCGTCTGCTGGAACGCTATCGCAAGGAAGTGGTTCCGGCCCTGATGGAAGAATTCGGCTATTCCAGCGTCATGCAGGTGCCGCGCATCACCAAACTGGTGGTCAACGTCGGCGTGGGCGAGGCGCTGGACAACCCCAAAGCCCTGGATGGCGCGGTCGAAGACCTGCGCTCCATCACCGGTCAGCAGCCGGTCATCACCCGCGCGCGCAGGAGCATCGCTGGCTTCAAACTGCGTGAAGGGCGCGCCATTGGGGTGAAGGTGGACGTGCGTGGCGAGCGCATGTGGTCCTTGCTCGACCGCCTGATCAACGTGGCCCTGCCCCGCACGCGCGACTTCAGCGGCGTCAACCCCGATGCGTTCGACGGGCGCGGCAACTATACGCTGGGCCTGCGCGAGCAGTTGCTCTTCCCGGAGATCGCCTACGACAAGATCGACAAGGTGCGCGGCATGGAAATCACCATCGTGACCACCGCCCGCACCGACGAAGAAGCGCGTCGTTTGCTGGCATTGTTGGGGATGCCGTTCCGCGCGCAGTGAGCGCCGACGGCAACCAGGCAGTGAGGGAAGGAAGGTCTGAATGGCCAGAAAATCGTTGGTGGCACGTGAGACACGGCGCAAGTACAAGGTGCGCGTGCGCAATCGTTGCCAGTATGTAGACCCCAATTCGGGTAAAGTGTGCGGACGCCCGCGCGGTTACTACCGCCGTTTTGGGCTGTGCCGCATTCACCTCCGGCAACTGGCGCTGGAAGGCAAAATCCCCGGTGTGGTCAAGTCGAGCTGGTGAGTGAGCGGAGCGAACGATGCTGAGCGATCCTATTGCTGATATGTTGACGCGGATCCGCAATGCCGTCATGGCCGGGCACCCTACGGTGGCGATCCCGCACTCCAAAATGAAGATGGCCATTGCGCAGATCCTCAAGGATGAGGGCTTCATCGAGGATGTGACGCTTGAGGAAGGCAAGCCCGCTCCTGTGATGGTGATCAAGCTCAAGTACTGGGGTCAGCGCCGCGAGCGCCGCCCGGTGATCACCAACCTCAAGCGCGTGAGCAAGCCTGGTCGCCGGGTCTATGTGGGCAAGGACGAGATTCCGTGGGTGCTCAGTGGCATGGGCATCGCCATTCTCACCACGCCCAAGGGTGTGATGACCGGCCAGCAGGCGCATCGCCTGGGCGTTGGCGGCGAGGTGCTCTGCTACGTCTGGTAAAGACGCCAGAGCGCCAAAGGCACGCCTGGCGGGCGCGCGGCGGCCAGTAGAGGCTCTGGGCGAGGGCGCGGACAGCCGTCCCCTCATCGCCCGGAAGGTCTACGCGGCAGCCCAGCCCCGGCCAACGCTCCTGGCGCACCGTATCGTCAGATGACTAAGGAAGGATGAGGAACCGTGTCACGTATTGGGAAGAAGCCTATTCCGATCCCGGACAAGGTTCAGGTGACGATTGACGGGAGCGAAGTGACCGTCAAGGGACCGAAGGGGGAACTGCGTCAGAAGTTCTCGCCCGCGATGATCATCAAGCAAGAAGCGGGCCAGCTTGTCGTCGAGCGCCCCACCGATCAGCGTCAGCATCGCGCCCTGCATGGCCTGACGCGCGCCCTGCTGGCCAACATGGTCACCGGCGTCAGCAAAGGGTTCGAGCGCGTGCTGGTCATCGAGGGCGTGGGGTACCGCGCCGAGATGGACGGCAGCAAGCTGGTGATGCATCTGGGCTATTCGCACTCCATCCCTGTCGAGCCGCCGCCGAACGTGCAGTTCGAGGTGGAAGAGCGCGGGCGCATCGTGCGCATCCGCGGCATTGACAAGCAGGTGGTGGGTCAACTGGCCGCCGACATTCGCAAACTGCGCCCGCCGGAACCCTACAAGGGCAAGGGTGTGCGCTACGAAGACGAGAAAATCCGTCGGAAGGCCGGCAAGACAGGTAAAGCTGGCTAGGCTGTAGGGCGTAGAGAGAGACAGCTATGAGTGAGAAATCGCAAGTTGCACGCCAACGCCGCCATCGCCGCGTGCGCGCCAAGATCGCTGGAACGCCAGAGCGTCCGCGCCTGAACGTGTTCCGCAGCCTGGGCCATATCTACGCTCAGGTCATTGACGACGTGGCCGGCCATACGCTGGCTTCTGCCTCGACCATTGATCGCGAGTTGCGCGGCCAGGTGGAAGGCAAATCCAAGACCGAAGCGGCCAAGATGGTGGGAGCGCTGGTGGCCCGGCGCGCCCAGGCGATCGGCATCAAGCGCGTCGTCTTCGACCGCGGCGGCTACCGCTATCATGGGCGCGTCAAGGCCCTGGCGGAAGCCGCCCGTGAAGCTGGGTTAGAGTTCTAGCCAGAAAGCGGGCGCGTTGCGCTCTGCCTGGTACAACGGGCTGACTTTGGGAGATAACCATGGGAAGACGAGAACCAAGACGCGACGAAGAGCGCGAAGATCTCGACGAGCGGGTCATTGAAATCAGCCGCGTCGCCAAGGTGGTGAAAGGCGGTCGTCGGTTCGCCTTCCGCTCGGTGGTCGTCGTCGGCGACAACAAAGGTCAGGTGGGCATCGGCGTCGGCAAGGCGCGCGGTGTGCCCGATTCGATTCGCAAGGCAACCGAACGCGCGCGCCGCAATATGCGCCGCGTGGCCGTGACGGGCACCACCATCCCGCACGAGGTGGTGGGCCGTTGCGGCGGGGCCAAGGTGTTCCTGAAGCCCGCGTCGCCCGGCACCGGTGTGATCGCCGGTGGTGGCGTGCGCGCCGTGCTGGAAGCCGCTGGTGTGCGCGACATCCTCAGCAAGAGCCAGGGCAGCGCCAACATCCTGAACGTGGCCCATGCCACTTTCGACGCGCTCACCCAGCTCAAGGACTTCGAAGAGGTGGCCCGGATGCGTGGCAAGGACCCCATGCACGTCAAGCCTTTCTGGCTGCGCAGGAGGGCTTCCAATGGCTGAGAAGAAACTGCGTGTCACGCTGGTGCGCAGCCCCATCGGCTATAGCAAGCGCCAGAAAGAAACGGTGCGCTCCCTGGGGCTGGGCCGTCTCAATTCGTCCGTCGTACACGACGACACGCCGCCCATCCGGGGGATGATCGCCAAGATCATTCACCTGGTCAAGGTCGAGGAGATCGAACAATGAAGCTACACGACCTCCGTCCAGACGAAGGGGCTACCAAGCGACGCAAGCGCGTAGGCCGGGGTATCAGCGCCGGGCAGGGCAAGACCGCCGGGCGCGGCACCAAGGGCCAGGGCGCGCGTAGCGGCCCCAACAAAGGCGCATACTTCGAAGGTGGTCAGCTCCCGCTGGTGCGCCGCCTGCCCTTCAAGCGCGGCTTCACCAATATCTTCCGCGTGGAATATCAGGAAGTGAACGTGGCCGACCTGGCGCAGCGCTTCAACGACGGCGACACGGTGACGCCGGAAACGCTGGCCGCCAAAGGGCTGATCAAGAAGGCGGAAGAACCGGTAGTGGTGCTGGGAGAAGGCGACCTGGGAGTCCGGCTCACGGTCAAGGCGCATCGCTTCTCCAAGAGCGCTCAGCAGAAGATCGAGGCAGCCGGTGGCTCGGTGCACACGTTGCCCTTGCTGCTGAAGGGCGCGCGCGCCACAGTCAAGAAGCTGCCCAAAGAGCAGGTCGCCCGGCTACGCGCGCAACAAGCGGAATAGTGCGTTCGAGCGGCTGGGCGGTCCGGCCTGTGCCAGGCCGCCCGGCCCTGTGCAACGATCAACGAGCGGATAAGGATTGACACCATGATCGAGGCGCTACGGAATGCCTTCCGGCTGCCAGACCTGCGGCGGAAGATGCTCTACACGCTCTTCATCCTGGTCATCTACCAGTTTGCCGCGCATGTCACGGTGCCGGGGGTGCAGCGCGGGACTTTGGATCAGCTCTTTAGAGAGAATGAATCGGGCTTTTTGAGCGTGCTCAACCTCCTGTCGGGGGGTGCGGTCTCCAACTTCAGCGTGATCGCCAATGGCGTGTATCCCTACATCACCGCCTCGATCATCCTGCAACTGTTGGTGCCCATCATCCCCCGCCTGGAAGCCATCGCCAAAGAGCCGGGTGGCCAGGAGAAGATCAACCAGTACACCTACTACCTGGCTATCCCCATGGCTGCCCTGCAGTCCATCGGGCAGATCAACATCTTCCAGAGCCAGATCAATGCCTCCGGCCTCAATGTAGACCTGATCGAAGGGTTCGGCTTTGGGGCGGGCAGCAACCTGCTGACCACCATCTCGGTCATTGTCACCATGACCGCGGGGACGATGTTCGCCATCTGGCTCGGTGAACTGATCACCGAGCAGGGCATCGGCAACGGCATCTCGATCATCATCTTCGCGGGCATTGTGGCGCGAGTGCCGGCTAACCTCTACCAGTTGCTCCAGGGCGAGGCGGCGGTCTTCAACCTGATCGCCTTCGTGGTGCTCACCCTGGTGACAGTGGTGGTGATCGTGGTCATTCAGGAAGGCACGCGGCGCATCCCGGTGCAGTATGGCAAGCGCGTGCGCGGTCGCCGTCTGTATGGCGGTGGCGCGACGCACATCCCGCTGAAGGTCAACACCGCGGGCATGATCCCGCTGATCTTCGCCCAGTCCATCGTCACCTTCCCGGCCATCGTGGCGGGCTTCTTCAGCGGCGACGTGGCTACCCGCATCCAGGATACCTTCGGCAATCAGCGCGGCTTCCTGTACTGGTTCATCTACTTCTGGCTGGTGGTGGGCTTCACCTTCTTCTACACCAGCGTGATGATCCAGAACCAGAACCTGGCCGACAACCTGCAGAAGAACGGCGGCTTCATCCCCGGCATTCGCCCCGGACGGCGCACGCAGGACTACATCAACCGCATCGTCAACCGGATCACGCTGGTTGGCGCGGTGTTCCTGGGCGTGGTGGCTGTGCTGCCGGGCCTGATGCAGGTGGTGCAGCGCCTGGTGCTCGATCCGGCGGTCGCCGCCAGTTCGCGCAACCCGGCTCTGGTGATCAGCAGCGCGGGGTTGATCATCGTCGTCGGCGTGGTGATTGACACCATGCGGCAGCTCGAAGCGCAGCTCACCATGCGCAACTACGACGGATTCCTGCGCTAGGGTGGATTGAGGTCGAAGCGGGGGGAAACGGCGCGCTTCCCCCCGCCGAGAGATGCTCTATGCCTGTGACGCCGAAGACGCCAGAAGAAGTGGCCATCATGCGTCAGGCCGGGCGCATCAATGCCCTGGCGTTGCAGGCCATGCGCGAGGCCGTCCGGCCCGGCATCAGCACGTTAGAACTGGATCGCATCGCGGCTGAGGTGTTGCGCGAGCATGGGGCGCGGCCCGCCTTCCTGGGCTATCCGCCAGGCAGCCCGCACCCCTTCCCGGCTACCATCACCGCGTCCATCAATCACGAGCTGGTGCACGGCATCCCGCGGGCCGATCGCATCTTGCAGGAAGGCGACATCATCAGCCTGGACTGCGGCACTGTTTACAAGGGGTTCGTGGCCGACTCGGCCATCACGGTAGGCGTGGGGCGCATCTCTGCCGAGGCGCAACGCTTGCTGGAAGTGACCGAGCAGGCGCTCTATGAAGGTATCGCCGCGGCAGTGGCAGGCAACACCACGCGCGACATCGCGCTGGCCATTCAGCGCTTCGTCGAGCGGCACGGGTATAGCGTGGTGCGCGAATACGCCGGGCACGGGGTAGGACGGGCCATGCACGAAGACCTGCACGTGCCCAACTGGTGGCCCAATTCGCGCCGGCGCAACCTGGTCTTTCGCAGCGTGACCCTGCTGCCGGGGTATACCTTCGCCATCGAGCCGATGGTCAACGCGGGCGGCCCGGCGGTGCGCACCCTGGACGATCACTGGACGGTGGTGACGCAGGACGGCTCGCTGTCGGCGCACTTTGAGCACACCGTGGCGGTGACGCCGCAAGGCCCGCCGCTGATCCTGACCCTGCCCTAGGCCAGGCACCCTGGGGCACGGGGCGCGCCGAAGTTAACCCTGGTCAAGGGGGGTGCTTTTCGCTAAAATTGAGGTTCCGTCTGGCGGGTGCCGACCGCCAAGGAATGAGGAGATGACGGCTATATGGCACGTATCGAGGGTGTAGACCTCCCGCGCAACAAGCGCGTCGAAGTCGCGCTCACCTACATCTACGGCATTGGCCCGTCGCGCAGCAAGCAGATTCTGGCGCAGACCGGCATCAACCCCGATGTCCGCGTCAAGGACCTGTCGGAAGACGAGGTGCAGAAACTGCGCGATAGCGTCAGTCAGTTCCGCGTAGAAGGTGATCTGCGGCGCGAAGTTCAGCTCAATATCAAGCGCCTGATCGAGATCGGCAGCTACCGCGGCCTGCGTCACCGCCGCAACCTGCCGGTGCGCGGCCAGCGCACCCGTACCAACGCCCGCACGCGGCGTGGCCCGCGCAAGACGGTGGCCGGGCGTGGTCGTCGTCGTGGAGCCAAGAAGAAGTAACAGCACCCTGGCGTGCACGGCCTCTGCGCTGTGCGGCTTTGCCTGCGACCGGGGCGCGCGTTGGTGCGCCGGTCGCCGGAAGAGCTAGGCAGGGCGGGGCGTGCAGTTCGTTCGCACAGGTGGTGTCGAGGAGAAATTGGGAGACTATGGGACGCACTCGTAGCACCAGCACCAAAGGGCCACGTCGTGGGCCGCGCAAGATCAAGAAGAATATCCCGTACGGCCAGGCGCACATCCAGGCGACGTTCAACAACACCATCGTCTCGATGAGCGATCAGCAGGGCAACGTCATCGCCTGGGCCAGCGCCGGTACCGCCGGCTTCAAGGGCAGCCGCAAGAGCACGCCCTATGCCGCGCGTATGGTGGCTCAGCAGGCCGCTGAGAACGCCAAAGAGCACGGGATGCAGGAAGTGGACGTCTTCGTCAAGGGGCCTGGCCCCGGTCGCGAGGCGGCGATCCGCGCCATCCAGGCCAGTGGCCTGAAGGTGCGCTCGATCACCGACGTGACGCCCGTCCCTCATAACGGCGTGCGCCCGCCCAAGAAGCGGCGCGTCTAGCCCGTCATCGTCTATCCGACCGCGCGCGGTGCGGCTGTGTGGCGTGCGGCGCGTCGCGGATGGAGGGTAAGTCTGTACGGTTGTGTTTCGACGAGTGGTGTAAACACACTTGTCCTGGTGTGGAGGAAGCCAAAGACCAATGGCACGTTATACCGGACCTGTCTGCAAGTTCTGCCGCCGCGAAGGGGAGAAACTGTTCCTCAAAGGCGCGCGGTGCATGTCGCCCAAGTGCTCTTTCGAGCGCCGTAGCTATCCCCCCGGCCAGCACGGCAAGGATGCGCAGTTCCGCCGTGGGCGCGGCTCGGACTACGCCCTGCAATTGCGCGAGAAGCAGAAGGCGCGCCGCGTGTACGGCGTGTTGGAGCGTCAGTTCCGCCGCTATTTCCGCGAAGCCTTGCGCCGTCCTGGCCTGACCGGCTCCAACCTGCTGGCCATTCTCGAAAGCCGGCTGGACAACGTGATCTATCGCATGGGCTGGGCCGATTCGCGCAATCACGCCCGCCTGCTGGTGCAGCATGGGCACTTCCTGGTCAACGGTCGTCGCACCAATATCCCGTCCTATCTGGTCGTCCCTGGCGACGTCATTTCGGTGCGCGAAGGCAGCCGCAAGCGGGCCTACTTCAAGGAACTGAAGGCCTACATGGAAGACCGCCCCGCCGCTCCTGAATGGTTGCAGGTAGACCCGGTGGCCATGCAGGGCACGGTGCTGCGGATGCCAGAACGCCGCGATATCGATCTCCCACTGAACGAACAGCTCATTGTGGAATACTACTCGCGCTAAAGCGGTAGACGGAAGTCCACGACGAGCCTCAGTCCCATCTAGAGGAGGGGACGTGATTACGAACAACATGGTGCTGCCCAAGATCGAAGGGGACGCTACGTCACAAAAGTACGGGCGCTTTATCATCAGCCCGCTGGAGCAGGGCTATGGCATCACCATTGGTAATGCCTTGCGGCGCGTGCTGCTCTCGTCTCTGCCCGGCGCTGCTGTGACCTCGATCCGGGTTTCGGGCGTTCACCACGAGTTCTCGGCGATTCCCTATGTCCGCGAGGATATGACGCAGTTCATCCTCCAGGTCAAGCAGTTGCGCCTCAAACTGTTCGACACCGAGTCGGCGCGGCTGCGCCTGGAAGTGCGCGGCGAGGGTACCATCACCGCAGCGGACATCATCTGCCCGCCGGAAGTGGAGATCGTCAACCCCGACCTGTATCTGTTCACCGTGGACGCGCCGGATGCGCAGTTCGAGGTGGAGTTCACTGTGCAGTCGGGGCGGGGCTTTTCGCCCTCAGAGGAGCGCGGGCGGCTGCCCATTGGGGAGTTGCCGGTGGACGCCATCTTCAGCCCGATCCGCCGCGTCAATTACGATGTGGAGCGGGCGCGTGTCGGTCAGAAGACCAACTACGACAAGCTCATCCTGGAGATCTGGACCGATGGCACCATCCGCCCCGAAGAGGCGATGAGCCAGGCGGCGGAAATTCTGATGAAGCACCTGATCATCATCGCTGGTGTCAGCGAGGAATCGCTGCTGCCGCAGGCCGAAGAAGAGGTGGTGACCGACCCCAACGCCCTGCCGCCGGAAATCTACGAGACGCCCATCGAGGCGCTCGACCTGAGCGTGCGCGTCTTCAACTCGCTCAAGCGCACCGGCATCACCAACGTGGGCGAGGTGCTGGAGATGCTCGATCGCGGCCCCGACGCCATGCTCGCCATCCGCAACTTCGGCGAGAAGTCGCTGGACGAGCTGATCTCGCGTCTCAAGGAAAAAGGGTTCCTGCCGCAGGAGCACGACATCTTCAACGGCAGCTAACTACGGACGAGGATTCTGGCCGAAATGAGACACAAAGTAGCAGGCAAGAAGCTCAGTCGGCACGAAGGGCATCGCAAGGCGTTGCGCCGCAATCTGCTCAATGCCCTGTTCCGTCATGAGCGCATTCAGACGACCGAAGCCAAAGCGGATGCCATCCGCGGCGAAGCCGAGAAACTGATCACCATCGCCAAGCGCGCCCTGGCCACCGAAGACCGTACTCGCGGTGTGGCGGCCCGCCGCCTGGTGTTCGCCCGTCTGCGCGACAAAGACAACGTCGCCAAGATGTTCAACGAACTGGCTCCCCGCTATGCGGAGCGCCCCGGCGGATACACGCGCGTCTATAAGCTGGGGCCGCGCAAGGGCGATGCCGCGCCGATGGTGTTGCTGGAACTGGTAGATCGCGAGGAGTCCTGACGGGCACGATGATCCGCGCCGATCCCCTGCCGGCGGCCACGCGCTACCGCGCGGTGGTGGCTTACGACGGAACCCGTTTTCAAGGGTTTCAGCGCCAGGCAGGGGAGACCCTCACCGTCCAGGCTGTGCTCGAAGCGGCCATCGAACGGGTGACGGGTCAGCGGGTGACGCTGAAAGCAGCGGGGCGCACAGACACGGGAGTACACGCGACAGGGCAGGTCATCGCTTTCGATGTGGTGTGGCGACACACCCCCGCCGACCTGTGGCGGGCGCTCAACGCCAACCTGCCCGACGATGTGGCGGTTCACTCCCTTGCCGAAGCGCCGCCAGACTTTCACCCGCGCTATGATGCGCGCAGCCGTGTGTACGAGTACACGCTCTACGTGGCTCCGGCCCGCCACCCCCTGCTAGACCGCTATGCGTGGCACGTGCCGGTGAGCCAGGCGCTTAACAACCAGATGATGCAGCGCGCGGCAGACCTGCTGCTGGGGACGCACGATTTCGCCGCCTTCGGGCAGCCGACGCAGGGCGAAAGCACTGTCCGCCAAGTGTTCTGCTCGCAGGTGCAGACGCTGCCCGCACCGCCGCCGGTGACGCAATTGCTGCGCTACCGCATCGAAGCCAACGGCTTCCTCTATCACATGGTGCGGCGCATTGTGGGCGCGCTGGTGCGGGTGGGCAGCGGGGCGCTGTCGCTGGAGGAGCTGACGCGCGCGCTGGAAGGCGCTCAGGGGGACTGGCCCAACCAGGCGGCCCCGGCGCGGGGTTTGTGCCTGATCGCAGTGACTTATGAATGACCATAGGCGGGGAGACGCCCGCTGGAGCGAAGTGGAACGATGAAAATCAAGACCTACTCTCCCAAGAAAGACGACATCCGGCGCGAGTGGTTTGTGATCGACGCCAAGGATCAGACGTTGGGGCGTCTGGCCAGCCAGGTTGCGGCGTTGCTGCGCGGCAAGCACAAGCCGATCTTCACGCCCCACATGGACACCGGCGACTTCGTCATCATCGTCAATGCCGACAAAATCCGCGTCACGGGCAAGAAGCTCGACCAGAAGGTGTACTACCGCTATTCCGGGTATCCGGGCGGAGTGCACGCCCGCACCCTGCGCGAGCAACTGGCCCGCGATCCGGAGCGGGTGATCCGGCTGGCCGTGCGTGGCATGTTGCCCAAAAACCGGCTGGGCCGCCACATGATCCGCAAGCTGAAGGTCTACGCGGGCGACAAACACCCGCATCAGGCTCAGCAGCCCAAGCCATACGAACTGAGCCGCTAGCAGCCAGGAAGAGGACTGAGTGACTATGTCAACACAGTATTATGAGGGCATCGGGCGACGCAAGACCTCGACGGCGCGCGTGCGCCTGTGGCCAGGGGGCAACGGCACGGTCATCATCAATGACAAACCCGCCGAAGAATACCTGCCGCGTTTCGGCGACCTGGATATCGCCCTGGAGCCGCTGCGCGTCGTGGGGCAGGATCGCGCCTACAACGTCACCGTCAAAGTGCAGGGCGGGGGCATCACCGGTCAGCGTGACGCCATCCGCCTGGGTGTGGCGCGTGCCCTGCTGAAGATCGAGCCGGAGTGGCGCTCCATCCTGCGCGAAGGCGAGCATCTCTCGCGCGATCCGCGCGTCAAAGAGCGCAAGAAGCCCGGCCTCAAGCGTGCTCGCAAGGCCCCGACCTACACCAAGCGTTAAAGCTCTATCGCCCCGGCGATGGACGGACAGGCAAAATCCCCCCTGTGATCTGGCGGGGGTTTTGTCTGTTTTTGTTCCTGGCAGGAGCCTGAAGCACAGGGAACACAGAGCGTACAGAGGGCAAGAGAAGTGAAGAGCCTGAGGCTGTCTCCGTGTCCTCTGTGATGCCTTTCGCTCTGCCGGAATTGCCCGCAGGCCATGCCTGAGGATGGAAGGATCGGCCATGTCGTCACCATCAGTGTGGTCTCGTGCGGCGGAGGTGATCGAGGTTCTGGGATGGTCTGCCGCCGACGGTGTTCAGCTCGTGCGGGCGGCGGCGCTGACCGGCGCGCACCATCCCCCGCTCAATCCCGATTTGCCCGCCCTGCTACTCCTCGACGGCGCGCCCGCCTGGGAGGCGCTGGGGCGAGTGTTGCGCAACCAGTACCCGCCTGACCATGCCCTGTCGCTGGTCGCGCCGGATGCCGTCACCGTGCAGTCCGTGCCGCTGAGCGCCCTCGCTGAGGTACAGGGCGATTGGCTGGCGCTGGGCGTCCCCCCTTTGCCGCGCCCTGGCAGCTTCGAGCGCTTCCAGGACACCATCGCGCATCTGCGCGCGCCGGAGGGCTGCCCCTGGGATCGCAAGCAGACGCATGGCTCGCTGCGCCCGTACCTGCTCGAAGAGACCTACGAGGTGCTCGACGCGCTGGACCATGGCGACGTGTCCGCCTTGCGCGAGGAACTGGGCGACCTGCTGTTGCAGATCGTGCTGCACAGTCAGATCGCGGTCGAAGCGGGTGAGTTCTCCATGGCCGACGTGATCGCCGCTGTCAACGAGAAGATCATCCGTCGTCACCCGCACGTATGGGGGACGGTAGACGTGAGCAGCGACCAGGAAGTGGTGGTCAACTGGGATCGCCTCAAACAGGCCGAAAAGGCAGAAAACGGCGCGCCTGCCTCGCGCCTGGACGGTGTATCGCGCTCGCTGCCCGCCCTGTCGCAGGCGTTCAGCTACCAGGATCGCGCGGCCCGCGTCAAGTTCGACTGGGAGACCATCGAGCCGGTGATCGCCAAGGTGCACGAGGAGATCGCCGAGTTACTGGCGGCGCAGACGCCCGCCGAACGCGAAGCCGAAGTGGGCGACCTGCTCTTCGCCGTGGTCAACTGGGCACGCTGGCTGGGCGTCGAGCCAGAGTCCGCGCTGCGGGCGACCAATGCGCGCTTCTATCGGCGCTTCCGCTACATCGAGCAGCAGGCTGCCGCGCAGGGGCGTCCGCTGGACGAGCTATCGCTGGAGGAGATGGACGCCCTGTGGGAAGCGGCCAAGGAGAACGGCCTGTAGAGGCGGGGGAGGTTGCCTCTTCCCCCGCGGCATGGCCCATGCTATAATGCCTGCGCGATGGACGACCAGACCTGGATGCGCCTGGCGCTCGACGAAGCGCGTCGCGCCCTGGATCACGACGACGTGCCCATCGGCGCGATTGTGGTCTGCGACGGGCAGGTGATCGGGCGGGCGCACAATCGCCGCGAGATTGACGGCGATCCGACGGCGCACGCCGAACTGCTTGCCATCCGCGAGGCGTCCGCCTTCATCGGTCACTGGCGGCTGGAGGGGGCGACGCTCTACTGTACGCTGGAACCGTGCGCCATGTGCGCCGGGGCGATGGTGCTGGCTCGTCTGCCGCGTCTGGTCTATGCCGCGCCCGACCCCAAAGCGGGGGCCGCAGGCAGTGTGCTCGACCTGCTCAATCACCCGCAGCTCAATCATCGCGTGGCGGTGACGGCGGGGGTGCTGGCCGACGAAGCAGCAGCGTTGATCCGCGAGTTCTTCGCCCGGCTGCGCGCGCAGGGCCAGAAGTGACTATAGCCTTGTCAACCTGGAGGGGTGCCGGAGTGGTTGATCGGGGCGGTCTCGAAAACCGTTGTGGTGCGTATGCGCCACCGTGGGTTCGAATCCCACCCCCTCCGCCAGCTTCTTCTGAGGCGTAAGCCGACAACAAAGCCCGCTCGCGCTTGCAGGCACGAGCGGGCTTTTGCTGAGGAAACAGGAAGGCGTCTCAGGCAGGGATACGGGCCTGGTTGAACTCCACAATCGCCTGCTGCGAGAAGGGATGCTCGCCCATGGCCAGGAGCAGGTCGAGCGGCACGGTGACGTGATGCGCACCGGCCAGCAACACCGCCACCACTTCCTCCACTGACTTCAGACTTGCCGCCAGAATCTCCGTCTGTGTCCCCCGCAGAATCTGCGCCATCTCGCGCACGATAGACACGCCATCTCCCACCTGGCGCGTCAGGCGGTTGACGTAGGGGGCGACGTAGTGCGCGCCCGCCTGCGCCGCCAGATAGACCTGCGCCGGGCTGGCGACCGCCGTCACCAGGCAGTCCACGCCAGCTTTGGTCAGGCGGGCTGTCAGCGCCAGGTTTTCAGTCGTCGCGGGAATCTTGACCACCAGGCGGTCGGGGCACAGGCTATGCAGCTCCCACGCCTGCGCATAGCGCTCTTCGACCGTGTCGGCGGTCACCTGGTAGAACACCGGCCCGTCGGTCAGGGCGAGCAGGTCGCGCAACACGTCCAGGCCCGGACGGCCCGTCCTGGCGATATGCGAGGGATTGGTCGTCACCCCGCGCACGAAACCAAGCTGCATGGCGCGTCTGGCATCTTCGATGTGCGCCGAATCCAGAAAGATGCTCATGGTTGGTCGTCGTTCCTCGTCATCTGCGATCAATAGCGACCAGATTATACGGTCCGGCATGGCCGGGCGACCACAGAGAGCCGCAAGCGCTGTAACGGCTGCGCCCCCGCCGCGCTCCGCGCTACCCTTTCAGCGCACCGGCTACCAGCCCGCGCGTGATGAAGCGCTCCAGCAGCAGGCCGACCAGGATCACCGGCAGCACCGCCGTGATGGCCAGCGCCGAGATGTACCACCACTCCACGCCGCGCTGTGTGTTCTGCCCGGCGATATAGACGGGCATGGTGATGGCGTCGAAGTTGGTCAGCATCAGGGCGTACAGATACTCGTTCCACGAGAAGACGAACGAGAAGATGGCCACCGAGGCCACGCCAGGCGCGCTCAGCGGCAGGACGATGCGCGTGAAGGCCCCCCAGCGCGTCGCCCCGTCTACGCGCGCGCTGTCTTCCAGTTCCACCGGCAGCCCATCGAAGAAGTCGCGCATGATCCACACCGCAAAGGGGATGTTGAACATGGTGTAGGCGATGATCAGCCCGATGTGTTTGTCTATCAGCCCCAGGTCGGCGTAGGCGATCAGGAAGGGCACGACGAACAACGCCGGTGGCAGGAAGCGCTGTGAGATGATCCAAAAGGCGATGTTATCGTTGCGCCAGCGCAGCGCCCGCCAGTAGTACTGGAAGCGCGATAGCCCATAACCCGCCATCGCCCCCACCAACACCGCCAGGAAGGTACTGCCGGAGGCGGCGATCAGGCTGTTGCGGAAGTGTCGCCAGGTGACATCCCAGCGCACCTTCAGCAGATATTCCCAGTGCTCGGTGGTGGGCTGGAAATCGTGGAAGGGGATGTACTTCGGGAAGCGCAGCGAATCCAGCGGCTTCTTGAACGAAGTCGTCGCCAGCCAGTAGTAGGGGAACAACACCATGAAGCACCAGAACGCGATGAGCGCATAGAGCAGAATGGTCTGCCACAATGGTCGTCTCATGGTGCCCTCCCTAGTACATGCCGCGCGGCGCAGCGCGCCGGGCCAGGGCCAGGAATACGGTGGCGAAGATGATGACCAGGATCAACAGCACAAAAGAGATAGCCGCCGCATAGCCGTAGTTGCCGAAGGTCAGCGCCGTCTTGTAGATGTACATGGTGAGCGATTCGGTGGCCGATCCTGGCCCGCCGCCTGTCGTCACCACGATCACGTCAATGATCTTGAAAATCTCCAGGCCGCGGATCAGCACCACTGTCACCGAGAGCGGCAACAGGATGGGAAAAGTGATGCGCCAGAACATCTGCCACGACGAGGCCCCATCCACGCGAGCAGCTTCGTAGATGTCGTCGGGAATGGCCTGCATGCCCGCCAGCAAGATCAGCGTGACGAAGGGCACCCACTGCCAGGTATCCATCGCCACGATAGTCGCCCGCGCCCACGACCCATCGGTGAGGAAGGGCACGACCGGGTTGATATGAAGTCCCAGCGGCAGTCCGTTGGCCCAGTCAGCAAAGCGGCGCAGAAAGTCTGCCAGCGGCGAGCGGTAAGAATCGAACATCATGCGCCCGGTGTAGCCGACCACAACCGGCACGGTCATCATGGGCATCAGAAAGATCACCCGCACGATGTTGCGCCCGATGAAGTTCTGGTTGAGCACCACGGCCAGCGCCAGGCCCAGGATGTATTGCACCGTCACGCCGACGAAGACGTAGTACAGCGTGTTGCGGGCCGCCGAATGCAGGCGTTCGTCTTCCAGCAGGCGCTCGTAGTTGCGCAGGGTGAGGCTGAAATTCATGCCCAGAAAGCCGGATGGCCCTTCTTCGGTCATGACCGCTTCGCGTTCTGTCGTCGAACCGCCGCGCAAGATATCGGTGAAACTGATGCCGAGCGACCAGAACAGCGGGAAGATCGACAGGCTCAGCAGGATGATCACTGCCGGAGACAGGAACACCCGCTTCATGATGCGGTCTTCGCGCGTGCCGCGCTCGATCATGGGAGTGGAGGGGGATTTTGCCTGTTGCAAAGCGCTTTCTCCCTTCGTTGCCAGGGAACTGCGATGCGCCACTTTAGAAATACCCGATATGAGGTCAAAGCGCTACATCAGTTTAGCAGATGTAGCGCTTTGACACATCAACAAGGCCCTAAGGCCAACGGTTTAGCCTGTCCAACCGACCGACTTGCGGTACTGGTCAAGCTGATTCTCGCGCCCCAGACGGTTGGTGATCTCTTCCCAGGCCTTGGCCGCGTTGTCCAGCGCTTCCTGGGCGC
>AMZC01000046.1_pt1 | contig 36209 bp, 40 predicted proteins | sample 948551 | NCBI WGS metagenome assembly AMZC01 (sample SAMN01120625, study PRJNA171369) | bioreactor sludge metagenome | biome: sludge; isolation source: anaerobic thermophilic cellulolytic sludge from lab reactor | place: China: Hong Kong, Shek Wu Hui wastewater treatment plant | collected... | reverse complement strand
ATAAAGGTCATTTTTTATAGGAGTTGAGGATACAAGATAGATGTTTTAGCTTAGATTATAATTGGCTTGAATTTTCTTAAAAAATGTGAAAATGTGCGTATATGTATTACCTCATAGTTATATTTATGTTATTTCTTGGGTTCGAGTATAGCACAGTTTTCACTGGTTAGATTGAGGTCAAAACCTATAGCAGTCTGGACTTCTTGTTTAATTGAAGCTTTGTCGATATCTGCATAAAAGGGTATTTGGGAAAAATTTATTTTTTTAAAGTTCCAGACAAATAAAATTAAAACACCTATACTTAATGAATTAATATTAATTTTCAGAACGTTAGCAATATCCTTTATAACTCGCCAGTATTCTGTGCGAATGTTTGGAAACTCTAAGCATACAATAAACGGTTTAATAAGCTCTATATTAATTCCATATCTAGAAACTAATACAGCAATATCATCTAGTATTGCTCTTGGTGATTCGAGAGAATCTTTATTGAATTCAACTTCAATTATTGCGACGGAATCACTAAGTTCCATAATGACATCCATTCGTAAATATACATCACCTCTTCGTCGTATGAAACAACGATTTCCTGTTTGAATAAGAAGGTTTCTTGTAAAAAGATTTGGAAACTGCGCATCAGTATTAATAGATGCAATTTTCTGGTAAATTGTAGCCATTTGCTTCTCAGATTCTTTAAGCATTTGCCCAATATGTTTAGCTTTCAACAGGTTCTGAATTTGATTTATATGTAATGAATATGTTTCCTCTGTAAAATCTACTTTTTCAACCAAATTAATATCAAAATTGACTACTGCACATTTACTTGTTAAATAAATTGCACCTGCTGGACATCTAGAAGCACATAAACCGCAATTAATACATAGTTTTTCATTAATTGATGGAGTCAAACTCTCTTTATCCCATGAGATTGCTGAGGTTGGACATACATTATCGTTCACATCTACAGGGAAAGCATTAAAATACTTGCTTTGTGGTGTTATTTCTTCCGGTAAATATTTCATACAATAAGGAGTTACACAGCTAATACAGCAAGCACTGCATGATGATTGCGTTCTTTTCAAAATCGAAGGTTTATTTGGTACATGTAATATCTCTAATATTCGTTCATCAGATTTCATTAATAATATAGATTGTTTGTAATTCTTTTGGTTAAGAATTTTCGACATTTATTAAACCCTCCATCTTTCTGATTTCTTGTGGGTCGATATATGCGCTACCGCGTAGAGTTTTTATAGCCATTATCAACAGCGATTTAAAATCTATGATTCCGATTTTAATATTGAATGCAAACTTTATATCATCAATCAATCGTCCTACCTCTGCACGATCATGAGGCATATGATAGCCAACTGCTAAACTAACTGTATCCCAATCCGTATTATAAGTCTTGCGAGATAAGAGGATTATTTTATTTTCTAGTGCCTGGCGCACAGCTTTTATAGAAATATATTCTTCTTCTGAGGGGGATTTTATTTCAATGGGTATTGTAAAGTCATCGTCAATTGCAATTGCGTCCCATCTTTCATAGTTTATGCCTGCTCTTGTGGCAGTACAATTAAATCCTAATATACAAAATAAATCAGCAATTAATGGATAAAACACAGTTTGAGTTGCATTGTGGTATTCAGCAAACAATGAATCTACAATTTCTTGATCTTCTTTACCATCGTTTATCATGCTTTTTATCTTTTTTGAAATTTCTGATTCCTCTTTTAAAGATAATGTGTCTGTCGAAGTCTGGCTCAACAATCTCACAGTTCCTTTTGGTGCGGCTGTTATTTTATAAATGTCTTTAGTTTCCGCTACAATTCGGTTATACTCTTTTATGTCTGAAGATGATGGGGTGTATTCAATTCCAAGTGCAGAATTTACAATAGGTGTTTTGATAGTCTGATAAGGAGAAAAAAGTAACTCTTTATCACCAATATGTTTACTTAATGCAACTGAATCCTTAGCAATGCTATCATAAACAGGTGTAACATCAAAATTAGCCCTTTGTAGCATTGTATAAAAGCCAAGTCTAATCATAGCAGGCTTAACAGCTTCGTCCATCTTTTCAAAATGTTCTGTACGTATATCTAGAACTCTCTTAAGCCATTCAGCTTTTTCTCGACCATATTGGGTCATTTTTAGGATAACCATGTTTCGTCCATTAGGGTACAAGATATTTTGCCTAACTTTTTCAAACCAACCACAGTATGTTAATACGGACATTGGAAATCTAGTATAGTTTTGCATAGTATTAATTTGAATTTTTATTCTTTTAGACAATTCTAATATAGCTCCATGAAGTTTTCTAATATCACCCCGCATTGCTTTTATGTAATCAATCATTGATGAAAAAGCCCTTAAGTCGGTATCATCAATATTTAAAGGACCTACAATAATTTCATCACGACAAATATAGCCATCTAGTTCATAAGCGGTAAGAAGAATAGTGGCAAAAGTCCTTGATGCGTTTTCATTTTTATTATCAATAACTTGATTTGGGTAATTAATCCCTAAAACACTTTCCTCAAAAATGGATTTTGGATCGATTTTAGCCGCTGCCATATGTTCACCTAGAAGTGTAAATGAAAATAGAAGCGCCTTTTCTTCGCTGGAAGTTATCCAACCCAAGGATCGATATAATTCGGCATACATTTTTGATTGATTATATAACGGATCTCTGCTGCGATCTTTTCTAGTAGATAGTTTTAAAGCTTGCTCGCCGACATAACCTGAGGAAGCAGCTAAATTCATTTTCGTTAGTGTTTGAGACATATCATCTAAGGTAAAAACTTTATAATCGCTTAAATATGTATAAAGTGTTTGAAAGATATGTATAAAGGTTGGAATATCAGATCCCGGATTAGGAAACCTTATCATTTATTTATATCCTCCTTGGCTAAGAGAGCAAACCTTTCATCGTTTCGATGAAAGGTTTAGCACTGTCAATTTTTGTTTAGTTACTCGTTCGATTTAATTAATTATAGCACATTTTTTATTTTCGCAAGCCTATTATTGGCAACATCACACCATTTTTGCTCGATTTCAATACCGATCCATTTTATCTTATGTCCTTCTGCATTTAACTTTTCACAACAAACACCCAAAGTGCCAGAACCGTGAAATGGGTCGAGTATTGTGCCTTCATATAAACCATCTTTGTTTTTAGGACAAAAAGCTTTAATTAAATCTGTAATTAAAGATTCGGGTTTTTGTGTAGGATGCTCCGTTTTCTCTTCTTTGAATAATTTACCTGCTAATGTTGGATACTCCCAGATATCTCCTCGTAATGCACCTAAAGGATTAGGAGTCCATTTTTTTCTCTCTCCATTTGCTCCTGTATAATAAACTGGATTTTTTAATCGTTCTGCACTTTTATACGGTATTCTAATATCATCATAATTATATGTCCATTTTTTGTTTGATTTTGAAAACCATAAAAATGGCTCATATTGAGCTGTTGGAACAGTTTTAACACGACTAAAACCATTTTTATAATGCCAAATATTCATACGACGGTAATAGAGACCAGCTTCATACATAATTACTTGGATATAACCAATATAATTATGAATTCCAAACCAAATAATACTGCCGGTATCGTTTAACAAACTCTTGCAGTTTTCAATACGCTTTTTTGTTATGTCTAAAAATTCTTTTAATGGTAATTTGTCGCTATCATTACCAAAATCTTTATTAAGATTATAAGGTGGATCAGTGAGAATTAAATCAAAGCGCATTCCTTTTTTTATCATTTCAATTAATAATTCATCGCTGTTGCCACAGTAAACTTTGTTATACTCCATCTCCATTCGACATCCCTCACTTTTTTCGTTTTTCTTTTCTAAATATTAAGATGTATTGGTGATGAATGTTTTCCACATAAGCGAAGGGATATCCATAAGGTAAAAGACTTTTGTGATTTTGTATAAGAATCTTGGTACCTTGTAGTCCCCAAAAATGTTTATCATCAATAGCCGCTTTGTTAAGCTTTTGAATTAGATCACTATGAAAACTAATAAACTCTGATTTATTTCTAAAATCAGAAACTATTATACACATATATTTTCCTTCTTTTATAACCCTACCGCACTCGAGAAAAACATCATTAACTAAAACATTTATAAATTTTTCGTAATCTTCAATATTACCTAAATCATCATCACTATCGGAATAATTTGTAGCCAGGTTATTATTCACGCGTTCTTTGATTACTTTATGATCAGCACGCTTATTTAAAATTGCCCAATATGGTGGGCTTGTTACAATAAAATCAAAGAAATTTGATTCAAATGTTTTAAGTACTTTACGACAATCTCCATTAATGAATTTGTGATTAGATGATTCACCTTCTGCCACTTCTGTTTCCAATCTCTTAATTGCAAGCTCATGCCATTTCGGGGAAAGTTCAATTTGGGTGCAAATTCTTCCATTAAGTGCACAGGCTTTAGCGGTTGAACCGACCCCGCCAAACGGATCTAGTACCTTTTGACCACGCTTTGTAAAAAAAAGAATTAATCGGCCAATATCTTGAAAGGAAAATGGGGCTGGATGCTGCCTTTCAATTTGTGCATGAGGATGTTTGGCTCCCAATCCCTTTTGAAAGAAAAAACTTTTAGTTTCAGGAAGCCATTCTTTTCCTGTTAAGTCATTAAGTTTATTTCTAGGATCTACTTGAGAATACTCTTTTTCCTCATTTTTTGTTTCATTCTCTTTAGAATCGATTAAACTATTGATATTTGATTCATTGTTTTTTAAGGATTGTTCTTTGCCCATCCGTGGATTCTGTGGAGCAATAATTGTTTTGCTCATGTTTAAGTATTGCTCTAATTCAGTTATATCAAATCTGCGTTGACCACCTGGAGTCTTTATTGGGTTAAGAATTCCTTTTTCAACCATACGATACAGAGTAGAAACACTAATTCCAAGAAATTCTGCAGCGCTGCTTGTGTTTACAAAGTTTGCTACTTTGTTTGTTGCCATATGTATCACCTCGCTCTATAGTATATCGGAAATGTCAACACTTGTCAACACTATTCATCACTTATCCTCATAGAGCGGTGATATTATTCGTCATCTACAATCTCCATAATATCCCCAATATCGCATTTTAAAGCTTTACATATTTTAACTAAAACTTCGGTTGTTACGTTTTCGTTTTTCCCGAGTTTTGCCATTGAAGATGTACTAATACCAGCCGCTTCTCTTAAATCTTTCTTTTTCATATCTTTATCAATTAAGAGTTTCCATAGTTTTTTATAGCTTACGGCCATAATTGTCACCTCGCTCGTTATAAAGAATACCACAAAGTAGGCCGAAACACAATAAAAATTTGAGTTCGCGTATTTAATATTGTGTTTTGCGCAATTTATGTTATAATTTACACAAGGAAATATCTGGTCTGAATGATGAAATGTTATTATGGAGGTACGGTATGGCAAGTGTCAGCTCGTTCAGAGATGTTATTGCAAACATGTATTATAATGAAATCTTTGACGAATTGTCTGAATATATAGAGGACAACCCGGATAAGCTTGAATCCAACTCATACCATGTACAATCGCCGGATGAAGCGGTATTATCCGACTTTGACATCATAATGATAGACATAACCGATTCGCCAGGTAACAGTATTTTATTTGATGTAATTGTTTCCGCTGAAGTTGAAATAGCAGAAACAGTGCGAAGGAATCGCGAGACTGACGGTATAGAACAATGGTTCCGTATCTCCTGTAAAGCTGACCTTGATGACGGAATTCAGAATTTTCAAATCAAGTCTGTTTCAATATACAACAAGTACAGAGGGAGCAAATTAGGCCGACTGTCTGAGTATTTAGTGCCAATTATAGAAAAGGAACAGTTTGACAATGTTGCTACTGAATTTCTAAATGAGTTTTGCCCAGAAGCATTAAGTACTCCTATGCCCATTCCAGTAGATGAAGTAGTGAAAAGAATGGGGCTTAAGGTTAAGGTAATCCAGCTTACAAAGCATTTCACTATATTTGGTCAAATAGTCTTTGGCGATTGCACAATAGAGTATTACGACAGAAATGAAAGAACATATAAGCCTTTGGAAGTTTCAAGAGGAACAATTCTCGTGGATCCTAATGTGTATTTCATGCGAAACATAGGGTGCATGAACAATACCATTATTCATGTGGATTTATGTCAATATAGTAGACACAAAAACTCAAATTTTTATGCAGTTTTTCTTAAAGCATCTTCAAGCTGTTGAGGAGTCATATAACCGATACTGCTATGAAGCCTTTTTCTGTTGTACCAGGATTCTATATATTCAAATATAGCTAGCCTTGCAGCATCAAAGTCATAGTATGTAGCTAAGTTTACTTCTTCCTTTTTTAGTGTAGCATGAAAGGATTCTATACAAGCATTGTCATAGGGACATCCCTTGCCGCTAAAGGAATGAACTATATTATGTTCATTAAGATAATCATCAAATTTAGAGCTTGTATATTGGGAGCCCAAATCACTGTGGAGTATAACAGTATTCTTTGGTTTTTGAGTTATGTAGGCATTTTCTACAGCCTTTATAGCTAGTTCTGTATCCATAGTCTTTGAAAAAGCATAGCCAATAATTTTCTTTGTATGAAGATCCAAAACTGAAGCAAGATAGCACCATCCGTCTTTAAGTGTATAAATATAAGTTATATCAGTAACCCATTTTTCATTTATTGTAGTTGTTGAAAAATCTCTTTTCAAAACGTTTTCTTTAGCCTCTATTTTGCTTTTGGAAGAGTGAGGTCTGAATTTTTTGATAATTATGGATTTTATATTTAGTTTTTTCATAATCCTTTGGACTCTCTTAAGGCTTATGGCATGTCCTCTTTCTTCACGAAGCACTTTATGTATTTTGGGAGCACCATAACGACCTTTACTATCTTTATAGATCTTCAGTATTTCTTCCTCGTACATCTTGTTTTCTACGCTTCTTTTGCTTTCGGTTTTGTTTAGATACTTATAAAAAGAGCTTCTTGAAACCTTTAACACTTCACACATTAGCGTGATATCATGCTCTTCTTTATGATCATTTATAAACTCAAAAATAGAGGTTACTTCTTTGCGAATATGGCCATGGCTTTTTTTAATATTTTATTTTCCTCCTCAAGCCTTGCCATCTTCTTTAACATTGCCTGATACTCTTCTGATGTTATAGTTGTATCTTTATCCACAGTTATTGGTTTAGCTTTCTTAATCCATCCATTGATTGTTGATTTTGATATGCCATATTCGCTGCTAAGCTCTGCCAAACTCTTACCAGAGTTATAGAGCTCTACAATTGTCTTTCTAAATTCTTCTGTATAATACTTTTGCCCTTTTGCCATTGTAGACACTTCCTTCCCTTTTTATATTTTAAGGCGTTCGGCTTTTTGTGTCTACACTAATATACTAACACCATATTGTAGTTGATAGCAGTTAACTTTGATAATTCTTTTAATGTATCTATACCACGCTCTTTCATTAGAGTATTTAAATTTGATACAAGTAATGATTGAATAGCTGTTGGCAAATAACCACCTCCTACAATAAATATCATACAAAAAATAAATATGTTTATGTTGTACTTTAAGCAACTTTATTTATTTGAGAAATATGTACTTTGAGCAACTGTTTTGTGGCATATTATTTGTATATTTTTAGTTGCATAATATGTTAAAATATTTTAAAATTAATTTATAAAAATTTAACCAACTTATCAAGAGTCAGGGTAGAGAGTTGGCTCGATGACCCTGCACCAACCTGCAGTATGCTGCAAGGTGGTAAAGCCAGCACCGATGAGGAGGTGGTAATAATGGTTGAATTATAGCCTTCTTGTCAGGTTACGGCAGGAAGGCTTTTTTAACGGTTTTATATCTAAAAAATTGAATGGAGGCATGTTGAGTGAAAATCGAACGAGTTGGGCACAAATACACCGTTGTTCCTAAAGATAATGGGGAATACATGGCTGTCATGATTCTTTCCGAACACGATAACTACAGTGATGCTTTAAAAGCCACGCTTGAAGCAATGGACAAGGAATCTGATGAAATAATGAATAGTGAGATTGAAGAACTCAGAAAACAGGGCATAGAAGCGGTATCATTTAAGGAAGCCATAAAAGATATGACACCCGAGCAGCGGGAAAGGTTCCTTGAAGAGAGAAACAGGAAATTTATAAATCCTCTTCTCGATATGAATATTGAAATGCTCGAACAAAAAAGAAGGCGGCTTAAGATTAAACGTGTAAAATAGGAGGATATCAGATCCTTAAAAATGGAGCACCCTACTGATAAAGTCCGGTGTTCCATTTTTATTCGGCATTATGCAACTTTTTCCTCTCAGCTTTTGAAAGAGATTTATAGACCAGTTCATACAAATGGTCTATCATCCAAATAAACTCATCATCGGGAACTGAACCGTCAACGGTAATTGTATTCCAATGCTCTTTATTAAGATGATATCCCGGGGTAATTGCCGGGTACTGTTGACGCAGTGATTGTGCTATGAAAGGGTCGCATTTTAATGATATGCATGCTTTTCCATTCTTCATAGAGATTAGTGCAAACATCCTGGAGCCTACCTTTATAACAGCAGGCTTTGAACCAAAGGGATAATCCGTAATAGCATAAGGCTTTGATAAACAGTATTACGTAAGTTTTTCTATGTTCATTTGTATATCTCTCGCAAAAACCAGTTCATCATAATCTTTTTTAATATTCAGAAGTAAATTTTGAAAAGTAAAAAAATTACATTGACACATGGAAATAATATGGTAAAATGAAAACAGGGATAGGCAAAGATAGGCAAAATCAAGTGTATTCTTGCTTAATCTAAATTGAAAGTGAAGGAGGTGAACGACAATGCAGAACATGAAAAACGAAATGGCTGTTGGTAGTCGCTTTACTAACATAATTGACGACTCCACATAGGCTTTTTTGTTTAGGCAATTTTGATGTAATAAGGTTACATTATAAAAAATATCGATATATTTTATGAAAATTGAATAGTGGACAAGACAGACTGACAGTCATTTTGTTTTTGATGTTCAGCAGATATATAAACAAATTGATTAGATGATTGGAGGTCTGTCGGGGATGATCAAGTATTATGATTCCTCTTAGGTTGAAATTTTAGAAGCCTGCGTAGCGTGGATAGTGGAGGCTTTATTTGTGTTTCTAAAATTTGAGCTTAAGAGGATTTTTTATTTTTCCAGAAAACATTTTATGAAAAGGAGTTAATTCAAAATATGATAGAAAAAAACAATAATGCACAATTGTATGAAATACTGAAGCTTAAATTGAAGGATTTTGATAAAAACAATACGTTGGTTATAGATGGAGATAAACTTAAAAAGCATAGAATCCAAAACAGAACGTTGGTAAAAGAATCTGAACTGATAAGGATTATCAAGCACCTTAATCCCAAAAACTGCCAAATGAGTGAAAGCGGCTTTCCTTTTTTAAAGGATATTATTTCGGTTAATATTAATAAAATCAACGCATACAAAAATATGACAACAGGAATTATCAATTTTAATGGAACGAACTATAAGCGCTTAATGAGCAGTTCCGGCAACTTAAGGAATAAGAAGGTTATTTTCATTAACGAAGATTTGTATGACAAAGTAAATAAAATTCTGCTTTGCGGGATGCCTGAAGACATGGAGTTTGATATTTTTGCGAAATTTTCAGCATACTACGCACTGGTGAATACGGACAGTAATCCTGTTACAATGCCAAAAATGGTAGTTGTTGATGATTATGTCCATAGCATTACTGAAAAATTTGATCTTGTAAAAGAAATAGAAAAAGATAAATATGTTGTTGAAAATAACGTTGAATACACTACTAAAACAAAGCCTTTTGACGGCGCTGGTTTGGTTGACATTTCATTGGCTAAAAAATGGGTTAAAAAATTGAAGCTGGATTATATCCCAAGCGCATTTCAGTTCAGAGCAATTCCTGGACTCAAAGGGAATTTATATACATTCGATATCAAGGCATTTGCAAAAGAGCGCGGAAGGACTAAAATTGTTGATATATGGGGAAAAGAGTGGGATATAGAGAAAGATGGGATCAATTGCATATTAACGAAAAGCCAGTTCAAGTTCTATAAAAAATTTAATAGCTTTCAAGATTGGCTGGACTCATTCAACGAAGTTATTTATGGGTACAGAAGGACATTTAACATAAGCAAAGTAGCTGATAAAGTGTCTGATCTGCCACGAAGGAAACCATTGAGCTACCAACCTTTGCAAAGCCTGGAATTAGATGAGGAAAAGATTAAGAAATTATGTGCTGATACAGTAGAAGCGATAAAACGGATTAGTACAGATGTTGATAGTTTCCTGGAGTACAGGGGGCTGGTGGCTGAGGAAGAAGATGACGATGAAAACAATTCAATTGATGTACCTGATTACTATAAAGCATTGAAGAAAAATAAAAATCTGTTTTACGATGATTGGATACAGAAAAAGGTACAGGCGGATATTAAAAATTACAAGGAAAGGACTTATAGAGGCGGTATACTGGTTGAGGGGAACTACCAGACGTTTATACCCGACATATACGGGCTTGCCGAATATGCGTTTGGATTGCCGGTTAAAGGGTTGCTGGGAAAGGATCAGGTGTATTCAAACTACTGGCTCAATAAAGGAGTCAAAGTGATTGACATTATTAGATACCCACATATTGCGATGGAGCACAAAATATCCGAGGTAGTAAGCCCTGCAAAAATGCAATATTATAAATATATCACAGAAGGAATTGTCACAAACCTGTACGACAGCACGGCTTTGAAACTCAATGGAGCCGATTTTGACAATGACAAGGTTTTGACAACTTCAAATAAAATTTTGATAGCTGCCGCCAGGAAAAACATGGGCAATACAATTGTATATATTCCTATGGAAAAAGACGGCGATGGTAAAGAAGTAGAAAGGTACAAAATCAATAATATGGAAAGGCTCATAAAAACAGATGTCGATGGAATGTCCAACAGCATCGGTGAAGTAGTCAATAAGATTACAAAGCTGTGGAGTTTGCCTCAGACGGAAAAGGTGAAAGACTACATTAAAATAATGAGCGTTGTTGGCTCGCTGACAATAGATTTCGTAAAGACTGGGGTCAAAGCCGGGGTACCAGATGAAATAGAAAAATACCTGGAAAAAGTAAAAAAACCTTATTTTATGAGATACATTAAAACATATCATTCATACGTGACGAAAGAAAAGAGGATAAACAACAATAACGAAATCCTCGGAGAAGAAGAAGAGCACCTTTTTGACGACAGGAATTGCACCATGAACAGGATTTGCAGGTACATGGAGCAGCAGGTGGGTAAAATAAACCTTGAAAAAGGCAAGGGGCAGTTTGACTGGGCAAGCATGTTGGCTGCCGAACCATATATATATAACCATACTTATCCGAAGGTATTAAGGCTGTTAAAGGCATTGAAAAAAGAACATGACCAGATAGCCCAGCGCCACATATTTGAAGAATATAACAGGGATGAGAGACAGGAGAACGGATACCGCTATGATATTTTTTACGGCTATGCTAAAGCAGCTTTGCTGAAAATTTGCCCTGATCTAGATAAGCTGATCGATTATGTTGTTTATGCATTCTATGCTGATGCGGATTTTGGCGTCCATAATTTAGACAAGGCCATATTGTGGAACTGTTTCGGTGAGGAAATCAATAAGAGACTGGATGGACAAAGCAATAAAAAACAGATTGATGTTGACAAGTTAATTAAGAAGGCACAGAAAATGAATGCAAAGAGGAAAAAAATAAAGGCTGGCGATAAGAAAGTAATCATCGGCTTGTTCAAAGATAAAAGGATTTCTGCAAAGGTTACAAAAGCTGAAATAAAGTATATAAAGGAAAAATTAAAAGACTCCGAAGCTAGGAAGCTGTCATTTGTACTGCTTGTTTTGGAGAAAGCATGCAAGTCTGTCAACTGCGAAGTGTTTGAGATACGCCAGGGAGACAAGGGGAAGGTCACAAAAACCCATGTATGCAAACTTGCCGGGATCAGCGACCTTAAATATAAAAAACTGATGTCGCTGCTAAACCAAAATGGCGTTATTGAGCTCAATAAATCAAAGAGCGGCGTAACCCTGGAATGTGAAGTGCTTTTTAAAAATGATAATGATGAAGAGGCAATAGAGATTTATGATATCAATGACTGCAGAAAATATTTTAAAAAAATTTCATAGTGGTATTTGCTATTATCAGCACATGGTTTGTAGTAACTATGCTCTTTAAACCTTCGAATTTTCATATGGGAAAATATCCCTGAAAGCCTTGAAAATATTGACAAGGACATGATTGTGTAAATTTTAATATAGGGAAATAAAGTAATAATTTTGAAAATTTTATTTCAGCAATAGATCAAAAAGCCAGAGGGTTTTTGGCCGGAATATTTCTGCTGTGCCAAAGACCCTTTGGATTAAACGAGAAGGGTGGTGGGAACAAAGTGTTATCAAACCAACTTATCCGAGAGCAATTATCGGAATATTTAAGGCAACATGGGGTAAAGCATAAACACATAGCTAAACATGCGGGATTGAGCGATACAACCATATGTTTGTTTTTGCAGGGGCAGAGAGAATTGCCGGAAGAAAAACTAAGAACAATTCAATCTTTGATTAAAAATGGGCTAAATTAATTATATATTTTTTATGCAAATACAAACAAAAATCCAATTGTATCATAACATACTATTACAAAAATTTCAATAAATATTTAAAAATTTTTTTACAGGCAGGATAGTTTAAATAAAATTGATATCTTGTTTTTTTAATGTGCACAAATCAAGGGGAAATGAATTTATGCAAAACAATGTAAAACTGGTTTTTACGGCCAAGCTGGCCAGATGCTTGCTTAGGCTCGGTTACCGGATTATTGATATCAAACCTAATAAATATAATCCTCACAGGACTGTTTTTGTATTTAAAGACTGTGACGGCTTAAAGGAAGCTATCAGAGAGGCAACACAGATATCATAAATTAACAAGTAATTAACAAGTCAAAAACACAGAAGAAGGGGGTGAGGGATTATTTGACCGTTGCAAATGCAATAGCGTATGAAGATTTTGATGATGCTTTAAAAATCAATGTAAGTGTAGATGAAAAAAGATTCACTAAAAAACCAGACAAGCCAACAATGATCAAAATAAGCAATAGAATAGCATCTTATCCGAGATATGCTGAATTGGAAAGGCTTCCAGAAATCATAGGGGAAAGAGGATTCAGCTGGTGTCCGGCAACTTTTACGGATGGCAAAAGGAAAATTTCTAATTTCAAAAGCCAGCAATTATTTGCGCTTGATTTTGATAAAGGAATTACATGGGAAGAAGTGCAGGAGCGAGCGTCAAAATACAGGCTTCCCATTTCATTCGCATATGAAACCTTGTCCAGTATGAATAAAAGCAAGTTCAGGGTAGCTTTATGCTGTGATGTTGAAATAACCAGTGACAGAGCAGCAAGAGTAATACAGATAGCTTTGATGGAGATATTTCCTGAGTGTGACCCAAACTGTAAAGACTGCAGCAGATTATTCCTTGGTGGTAAGGGGCTTATATATGTTAATGAAAATATCAACACAGCTTTGTTTAATATCAGTGACCTGATGCTTGCTCTTGTGGAGTATTACAGGGATATTGATAATGGGAACAACAATGTATCAAGAAAAATTAAGAAATATGCAGAAAATGTGGGTATTGAATTAAAAAATAGTCTTCCAAGAGTTGAGATTTTAGAGGAGGAAGATATTTCAGAAATAAAAACTGACGTCCTGGGGGCAAGTCCTATTATATATAATAATAAAGGAAATGCCCCTGAAACGTCAAAAACTTATTATGCTATTTACCTTACTAATAAGATAAAAAAAACAAAAGTTGTCAAGACAGGGGAAGGCCAGGAAGAAGTTGTCATATATGAAACAGTAAATACAAAGACAGGCAAAAGGGATTTAATAAGAAATTTCAACTTCGATCGGTTAAAGGAGGCATGCAGGCTATTTAGTGAATTTGCCGAAGGAAAAAGGTGGTGCTACCATCCTGAGCTATGGGGAATGGCAACAAACCTGTGCCAGATAAAAGGCGGCGGCGACAAATTCATACAGATACTTACCGACAAGGTTAATGAACAGTATGAAAGCTATATGGAGAAAGATTGGGAATACTATATAAACTATATCCAGAAGCAAGACTATTTGCCCCAACGATGTGTTAATTTCTGCCCTTATGCAGAAGAGTGCAATCATGCAAAAAATATGATTATGACAGCCAAGACCAGACGAAATACAATTGTCAAATTATCCAATAATTATGAGTATGCGACTCTGAGCGAGGCTGAAAAGGATTTACATGATACATTTGTTAAGCTGCAAGCTGTAAAGGACGATAAAATCCATGTAATAAAGGCTCAAACAGGAATTGGAAAATCCCGTACATATATCGGCTGTTTGGATAAAGCGGACAGGCCTTACATAATTGCAGTCCCAACAAATAAACTGAAAGAGGAAATATATAAGAAATGCACGGATGCCGGCTACCATGTAGTTATGACACCAACCTTGCCTTCAGATATTCCAGAATATATAAAAAATGAAATTGAGCGTTTATATAGCATTGGCGCTACTTATACAGCGGGGAAATATATCAGGAAGGCGGCAAAAGAAAAGGGCCTGCCGCAGCTGCTTGAATATATTGAACAGATGGAAACAGTAAAATCATTTCAAGGGCATATCATTACCACCCATTCAAGGCTTCTATATTTCAAATCAGAACAATTTCAAAACCATAATATTTTAATTGATGAAGATATTATAAAAACATTGCTTAAGGTTGACAAGGTCAGCATAAAAGATCTGCTAAAAATACAACAGCATCAATACATATCGAGCATGGACAAGTTTGAGATAGACCGGAAGTTCAAATACATATTTCAAGATAACAATTATCAAACTTTTATAAAAACGAACCCTATTTCTGTTAATAATATGTTAAACTTTGAAAGGCAAATTGCAGATTATGAAAGTGAAATCAACAGCAATGCAATAGGGTTTCTTAATTGCTGTGTTGCCTACAGGTACAATACTGACAAGAAAAAAATGGCTGTAAAAGGTTATTACAGCGATGGTGATATGATTCAGTATCTTGTAAAACGCGAACTCCCAAAGCAGAAAATTATTATTATGAGTGCTACGGCAGATGAACAAATATATAAACGGATGTTTGGGGACAGAGTGGAATTTCATTATTGCAATAAGGCGAAATATAAAGGGAAACTTATTCAATATCCTGCAAGAAGCTACAGCAGGCAGTGTATTGAAAACGATAGCGAATTAATGGATATTGCAAAAAACATAGTTGGAGATATACCGATAATTACATTTAAAGCAAAGAAGGAAAATGAAGAAGATTTAAACTTCGGAAGCACAGAAGGACATAATTGTTTTGAGGGACAGGATATAGCTGTTGTGGGTACTCCGCATTTGCATGAGCTTGTTTACAAAATGTATGCGGTAGCTCTTGACATTGATATGTCGGATACGGAAATGAAATACCAGGAGGTTGAACGAAACGGCTATAAATTCTGGTTTATGACATATAGAAATGAAGATTTGCGGAATTTACAATTGTGGTTAATAGAGAGCGAATTGGAACAGGCGGTAGGCAGAGCAAGATTATTGAGAAATAACTGCTCTGTTTTTTTATTTTCAAATTATCCGTTAGAACAAGCGGAATTTAGATATTTATAAAAGCACAAAAGGAGAAATTAACAAATTAAATAATTACAGAGAAAAATTTCAAGATTTATTAAAAGCAATCTAATATTTATTAAGCTGGAGCATCACTGTTGGTGCTCCTTCTACTTTTTATTAAGGAGGATGCTGACTATGGATTTGATAAAAACAATTGCAGAAGAAACAATGCGTTTCTGTGTTGGGCTATATGGATTTTGTGTTTTGTTTTCGGTTTATTATGTAATATCATTTGGGATTGAAAGGCTGGTGAATTGGATTGGAATTCAGAAAGATAAATATAGACAGATTAAAACACGCAGAATATAATCCCCGTAAAGATTTGAAGCCTGGGGATGCAGAATTTGAGAAAATAAAAAACAGCATCACTGAATTCGGCTACTGTGAACCGATCATTGTAAATTCCGATATGACCATTATCGGGGGCCATCAGCGAGCCAAGGTACTTAAAGAACTTGGTTATACTGAAATAGACTGCGTTGTAATCAATATTGACAAGACCAAAGAGAAAGCATTGAATATAGCTCTTAACAAGGTTACCGGCGAATGGGATTTTGAGTCACTGGCAAAACTGCTGGATGAATTGAAGGAAGAAGATTACAATATTGAGCTCACGGGTTTTGATTTTTCTGAAGCAGAGAAGCTCTGGGACGAATATATAAGTGAGAATAAAAGGGATTATTATAAAGATGATGATTTTGATATTGAACTGCCGGAAGAGCCGGTAACAAAAAGGGGAGATATATGGCTTTTGGGTAAACATAGGCTAATGTGTGGCGACGCTTGCAATGAAAGCGATGTTGCGGCTTTAATGCGGGAAGATTTCGCTGATATGGTATTCACAGATCCGCCTTGGAATGTGAATTATGGCGCAACAGAGCATCCAAGCTGGAAACAAAGGACGATTCTCAATGATTCAATGACTACTGAAGAATTTAAAAAGTTTTTGGATTCTGCCTTTAAGGTAATGAATAAGTTTTCTAAGCCTGGATGCATGACCTATGTTGTTATGTCTGCTCAGGAGTGGGGAAACTTGATGCTTTCTTTGAAAGAGAATGGATACCACTGGTCATCAACAATAATCTGGAATAAGGATAGGCTGGTACTTTCAAGAAAGGATTATCATACCAAGTATGAGCCAATATGGTATGGCTGGAGTGATGGCTCTGCAAGGCTTCATCCATTGACTGATAGACAGCAATGTGATGTTTGGGATATTCCCAGACCATCTGTATCTGAACTGCATCCGACAACAAAACCTGTGGAGCTTGTTGTTAGAGCAATCAAGAATAGCAGCAACATGAAAGATATTGTGCTTGATTTATTCGGTGGTTCGGGCACTACACTAATAGCTTGTGAAGAAACGGATAGAAGGTGCAGAATGATGGAATTGGATGAAAAATATGCAGATGTAATTGTAAAGCGATACATTGATAAAGTCGGCAGCGATGCTGATGTTTTTGTTTTGAGGGATGGAGAAAAGATTAGGTATGCGGACATAAAGCGTGAGCAGGTTGTAGTCTAATATTGTCAGCAAATATCGTCTCTCATTCTATTTGTCCGAATATTTTTAAGGATAATTGACAGTTTAAAAAGCCTGAAACCCTTCATTTAACTTGATTTAATGTGCTTTCAGAGTGATTAATGTAGTACACAAAATCATGAAATGGAGGGTTTTATATTATGGAAAGAAAAGAAATCGTTAAGGCATTGGGAGAACATTTTGGAGTTGAGCCAAAGTACATGGGAGTGCCGAGTTTCGCTTATCAGATTGAAACAGCGGAAGAAACTTACACAATTGACCGAGCAGGGAAGATTACAACTTCGGCAGGGATAGAAGTGGAGCTTGATAGTATATTAAATGAAGAGATTGAAAAGAAAACAAGCGAACCTGCAGCAACAGAGACAGGAACCTTTGAAGTTGCAGTTCCGATGGAATGCCATACAGGCATTTCCTTGAGAAATCTGGTCAATATGATTTACAGCAAACAGGGCCTTATCAAGAAATCATTAGGGCTTACAGCAAATATTATTGAGGATGATTTTTGCATAGGTATCAATGAAGCCAAAACGGAAACATTAGAGGATATAAAAACAGCCATAGAGGGTATTGGAGAAAAGCGCTGCCCAGGGATTGCCTTTGATTTTAATAACAACACCATTACCTTCAAGTTTTTAGGAGGGGAAGCAAGTCCTGAAAAGGTAAAAGCCTATACCCAGCTTGTAGCATTATTGAACCAAAATGCCAAAACTTTAAAGCATGTTTCCGCTAAAGCCAAGGATACCGATAACGACAAGTTTACCTTCAGGGTTTTCCTTATTAGACTTGGTATGGTGGGAGATGAGTACAAGGATACAAGGAAAATATTGCTTGAAAACTTGGAAGGGAACTCTGCCTTTAGAAGCGGCAAAAAGCCTGATAAAAAGTAGATATTGCAACAAAATAACGGACTATCGATATAATATCGCTTCACGTGGGCTTGAGAGGCGATATTTTCATATTGGTGGTGTAGTTGCTGGGTTTGCAGTTAATAGCCGGCTTATAGGCGAAGGTATAAATGGGTGAAATGGATATATATTTCAACTTTACTTTCAGGCTGGTTTTGAGGTAATGTACTACCTAACCAAATAAGGAAAGGGGATTTTAAGAGATGCGAACTGAAAACTTAATAAGGGAAACCTTGAAGGGCTTGCTGGCAACTGCAAATGAGAAAATATGTGTGCTTGGCTTAGAGGATGCCCAGGAGGATTTAAGGCAGATCAGGGATATGTACGTTGAACTGGTTCGGTTCTGGGCTTTGGATGAGCATTTGATTGAGGAGTTTGATGAGCAGATAGGGTTATTGAAATAATGTTTGCCGGGATAAGGGGCTTCGGTTGAGGCTCCTTTTCTTGTGAATAAACATCAGTTGCAATTGCATTGACGGAGAGTTAACATGGATACTCATAGCGATAACCAAATTTAGGAAAGAGGTTGTTTATATGAGTGGAATCATTAAATATTTCAGAGAATTTATTGAAAAAAGGTCGGAAGAGATATGTGTTGATCTTGCTAAAAACGATAAAGAATATAAGGAGCTGTGCATTAAATCATCTGACCTTCAAAACAAAATTATTGATGCACTCGGAGATGAACAGAATTCAATATTTTTTGAATATGAGGATGTTGTAAATGCCCAGGCTGGAATCAAAGAAGAGGAGCTTTATAAAGCAGGATTTATTGATGGCATCAAAGTGGCAAAGTTAATTGATAAAATATAAGATTCAGTAATTGAATCAATAACAAAGCTTTGTTTTTTTTGAGGAGGTGAAGTAAATATGGCGAATAGTGTGCTTACAAAATATTACACGCACGTTGAACCGAGACTTGATGAGATAGAAAAGTGGGTTGATGAAGGATGCACCAAAGCTGAAATTGCAAGGCTGCTTGATATTAGCCTGTGGGCTTTGGATGATTATACAAAAAAGCATCCACAATTAGCAAAAATATTAAAAAAGGATGATAAGTGGAATACGGTAATTCTGCCGAAATTGTCTGACATAAAGGATTGGCTGGTTAATGGGGCGACAGTTAGAGAGGTTTGCAGTAAACTTGCGATTTCTCCTGATACTTGGTATCGTTATTGCAGAGAGCATGAAATCCTCATGGAACTTGTAAACATGGGCAGGAGCGTGTTATGTAATCAAGTGGAAAAATCATTATTGAAGCTCTGCACCGGCTACGACTATGAGGAACTCAAGACCATTGTAGAAGAGGACAAGAATGGCAAGAAGCGCACCAAGATTGAAAAGATAAAGCGACATCAGCCGCCTTCGGCTCAGGCAATAGCGTTTTTCCTTCGTAACCGTATGCCAGAGGAATGGAGCGATAAGAAGGAACTCATATTGGATACAAGCCAGAATGAGGAAGCAAGGAAGAAATTGTTTCTGCAGATGATAAACGGTGAATTGGAAAAGGAAGATGATATTATTGACTGCCAGGAGGAACAGCAAAGAACAGATGATGAATATATGCAATAATCTTATGTCGTCAGTTTTCGCCGGGATAAATGCCGGTTTTATATATAAAAATGCCCCAAAACAGCCTGATTTCAATGCATAATTAGGATTATGTCTTGAGTTGACTTCAAGGCATTACAGAGGTAATATGGACACACCAAATAAAGGGAGGGTGTGCCTATATGCTTGATTTAAGCGGTTTTGAAGCATATTTGAGAAGTAAAGAACGCAGCCGGAATACTATTAGCTGCTATATCAGGGACAGCAAGGCTTTTATTGATTGGTACAGCAGCAGGACAGATTGCGGTTTTGATAAGCTGATTGAACTTGATGCCATTGAATATAAGAAGCATTTGCTCAATACGAGTGAATCGGTGGTTACAGTCAACAGAAAGATTTCCAGTATCAATATCTTTTTCAAGTGGCTTTATGAAAGCAGAATAACTCCTGATGAAATAAAAATAAAACCAGTAAAGAATCGGGATGCCCGCCAGTATAAAGGCTTGGAGGAAAGGGAGTTGAGGAAACTCCGAGCCGAGATACACAGAAACAGGAATAAAATGCATATATGCATCATTGAAATCTTGCTTGGAACGGGGCTTCGGGTGAGTGAACTCTGCAACATAAGGCTTCGGGATATAGAAATATCCGAACGTAAAGGCTCTTTGAGAGTTATAGGCAAAGGAAACGTAAACAGAACAATACCATTGAACAAGGATGTCCGAAAAGCAATTAAGGATTATCTTGCAGTAAGACCTAAAGATGACAGTGACTTCCTTTTAATAGGCCAGCGAGGGGCTTTGAAGAGGAACGCAATCAACCTTATTCTTGAGAAATACGGCAAGAGAGTGGATGTTGAAGTTACTCCGCATCAGTTGAGGCACACGCTTGGATATAAGCTGGTCAAGGAAGGGACAGCCATTACAACTATTCAGCAGATACTTGGCCATGAGAATATCATGACTACAAACCTTTATACCGTTACCACCGAGCAGGACAAAGCAGATGCCTTGGAAGCATTGGAGTGGTAAGCAAGCCCTTCTATTCATGCGCCTTTCCAAAGGGAGGGGTGCTTCTATTTGTAAAAATTGCCCCGACAGCAAATGACGTGAAAATTTTTTTGGTGAAATTTGCTGAAAAATATATACACTTATACTATGAAATGCTAAACTAAAATTGTGCGTCATTGAACGGGGGTGTAAAGATGAAGGTGGATTTTACAAGGCTACAAAAAATAATAGCTGATGATGATTCCAAAAATAAGATTGCAAATAGTACAAGCGTGTGTCTTGATGAATATATGAATTACATAACAAATTATCTGTTGAAGTGTAAAGAATTAAATGAAGAAGAATTGGCTATGTTAGTAATAAGTGAACAGAACTGGCTGATCAGAAGAGATTTTTTTGCTTCAAAGGCACCAGTTGATATTGGAGATATTTTCTATGCCGATTTAGGAAAAAATTATAAACCAGAATGTTCATATGGTCATCCAGTATTGGTAATGGAGATAATAGGGAATATGATATTCGTTGTTCCTGTATCATCTTCTCCAGATAAAATAAAAGAGGCATACCATCCTATAGATAATAAGGATGGAAATACAAATTTGAGAAAGGTTACTGACAGAGAAGGTTTTAAGAGTGACTGCACATTGCTGTTAAGTAATGCTAGGACTATAAGCGGGGGAAGATTGTTAGAGAAAAAGGGAAATATATTTAATTCTGATAAGGGTAAGGAACTATTTGAAGAAATTAAGAATACAATGTTATTAGGATACTTCCCGAAACAGAAGATATCAATGGATAAGTTAAATGCTGAAAATGAGAAATTAACAAAGGAAAATGAAGGACTTAAAGATGAAATTGAATCTTTAAAGAAACAGATTTTAGAACTACAATCCAAAGAAAAAAATTAATTCGAGTTAATTGACAAAATCAATTTAAACTGTTAGAATAAATTTGGAGATATTATGTATAATAATATTGAGCGTAAGGCGTCTTAAGCTAATAATGATTGAGCCGTAAGGGCAAAGTGGAGCATCTCATTAAACGAGGTGCTCTTTTAATTTATAAAAATAGAGGTGATTCGATGCCAATACAACAAGACCATCACCGCCAAAACCTCCTGCTAAAAGAATATCTGAACAAATATTTCTCCCCGGACAAGATAGAAGAACTTGTCGGGGAGTTTTCATTTTCAGAGCTTCGCAAGCTGCTTGGCGAGATGGATATAGAATTTTTTGCTTTGTGTTACTTTCCGAAATACTTTGACAGAAAGTTTGGGCAGTTTCACAAGGAGCTATTTGATGAATTAAAATATATGCTGGACAATAAAGGGTTGATAGAAGCTTTTGGATTGCCAAGGGAGCATGGGAAAAGTACAATCAACTCTTTTTTATTCCCGCTGTATTCAACTTTATATAATAAATCACAGTTTACATTGATTATATCGGCAACAGAGCAGGTTGCTCTTCCGTTCCTTGATATGATTAAGGATGAGCTTGAGAATAATCAGCTATTGATTGAGGATTTCGGAATCTATAAGGGCAACCGCTGGAATAATAACGAGATATGGATAAGGGGCAGAGGTGGAGTGGACGCCTGTATCATGATTCGAGGGATTGATGGCTCATTGAGAGGAATCCACTTTAAGCAGCATCGCCCCCAACTTGTACTTCTGGATGACCTGCTCAAAGATGATACCGCAAAATCGGAAGCTAAGCGTGAACAGGTTAAAAGTACATTTACCGATGTTGTCATTCCTATTGGAACAAAGGATACAAATATACTTGTGGTCGGTACCATTCTCCATGAGGAAGATCTGATGGCTGAACTTCTGAAAGGGAAAATCCCAGGAGTCCGAAGTATTAAGAAATCGGCAGTTATAAGCTTTGCAGAACGAGATGACCTTTGGAGTGAATGGGAATCAATATATAATAACCTTCAGGACTTAGACAGGATTGAAACTGCCAAGTCCTTTTTTTATGACCATCAGGAGGAAATGCTACAAGGTACGGAGATTCTGTGGCCGGAATATCTGGACTATTATTACCTGATGTGCAAAAAACAAGCTATGGGAGATAAATCCTTTTATAAAGAAATGCAGAATGACCCACGTTCTACGGATGATTACATATTTCAGGATATTCAATACTGGGACAGGCTTCCTGACTTTGAAGAAATGGAATTGGTGATGTATGTTGACCCTGCAATTAAAGCCGGAAAGAGGAATGACTATTCTGCAATCACTATCCTTGGGAAGCATATAAAAACAAAACAGAAATATGTTGTGGATGGCTGCATATACAGGATGCTTCCCGATGACCTGTTCCAGATTGCCATAGAAAAGCTTAAGCAATATCCCATTGAAAAGATAGGCTTTGAAACAACACAGGCACAAAGCTATATGAAGCAGAAGTTTGAAGAGGAACTCTGGAAGAATAAAATATATACTCCTGTGGAAGAAGTGATAAGCAGGGGGCAAAAGCATGAGAGGATAATCTCCCTGGAGCCGGAAGTTAAGAAAGGGCATATATTGTTCAACCCTGCTAATATAAGATATAACAATCAGGTGAAGGATTACAATAAATCGGCAAAATATGATGATGCTCCTGATTCATTATATGGTGCTGTGCAGTTGGTGGAAGGGGTTAAGAGTATAAGGCTTTATGATAGAAGTTTACTGTTTTAGGTAGAAAATTCTTAAAAGGGTGTGATGTATTTGAACATAAATGAAAACTTAATACTGGAGTGCCTGAATGAACTCAGCAAAAATGCTAAGGATAAGCAGAAATACAAGGACTACTATGAAGGCAACCACTCAATTCTAAAGAACTATCAAATGCAGGACAGCAGGAGCAACATGAAGCTGGTGTTCAATTTTCCACGTAAGTTTGTAGACAATGAAACCGGCTATCTTCTTGGGAAACCTGTCAATTATGTTTCCAAATCAGATGATAATGAGATTATAGATGCCATCGACAGAAATACGAGCCATTGGGATAAAGAGCATAATATAAACCTTCGGAAACAATCTGAAATATATGGTGAAGCCTATGAACTCAACTATATCAATACAGATGGGGAATTCTGCGCAACCATTCTGACACCTATAGAAGCTTATGTTCTGGAAGATGGCACTGCCGAAAGAAATGTAGTGCTGGCCTTGCATACCTTCACAAAAAAGTTTGATGATAATAAATATCTTGATGTATATACTGATTCCGAAATCAGGCATTATGAATTAGGAAGCAGTGGAACGAGGCCGGAGCTTAAATATATCGGCAGCCATGAACATATCTTCGACAGAGTGCCTGTAATAGTTTGCCCTGCCAATAACGAAAGGAAAAGCGGATTCCAGGATGTAATCAGTTTGTTTGATGCGTATAATGCCATCAATTCCGATTTAGTCAATGAAATTGCCGACCACAGGAATGCTTATCTTGTCATTGAAAACGCTAAAATTGAGGAAGAGGATTTGCTCAAGATGAAATCTATGGGAATTATCCAGGTCCCTAACCAAGCGAAAGTTTACTGGCTCATCAAAGATATCAATGACAGCTTTGTTAAAAATGAACTCGACAATATTGAAAGAAAAATATTTGACCTGATGGACGAGGTTAATTTTAACGAGAACTGGGCTGCCAACACCTCATCGCTGGCACTTCGCAATAAACTTTTGAACCTTGAGAACAGGGTTGCCATGAGGGAAGCCATCATGGAAAAGGTTATCAAACAGCGGTTAAAGAACCTGTTTGTATATCTAGAAAAGAAGGAAGGTAAATCCTATGATTACAGGGATGTTGCGGTGAAGTTTACAAGAAACCTTCCTACCGATTTGACAGGGCTTGCAGATGTTATTACGAAACTAAAGGATGTCTGCTCACAAGAAACGCTTCTTGCTCTCCTGCCGTTTGTTGAAAATCCAAAAGTTGAGCTTGAAAAATACTATTTTGAAAAAAGACATTTTGGTAATATTCCTGAAGGTAACATTTCCTCGGTTCAAAATCAGGTTATTGTATAAATAAACAATTTAAGCCTTTATTTTATCGGGTAGGGTAAATTATACTGCCTGTCTTTTTCATGCTTTCAGAAATAAAAAATCCAATATTTTCATTTAACTCAAAAAATGCCATGAACTGCTTGAAATAAGCAGGTTTGTGGCTGTTTTTACATAGAAATTAATTTGCCCGTTTTTATAGGGGATTGGAGGTACGGTTTGTGTGGCAAGATTGAGCAATTTGGCTAAGGAGGGCATGGGCTTCTGGATTAATTCTAATGGAGAAATCCAGTACCATAAAAAGTGTGCAAGATGCAGGCACAAGTGCAAACAATCTTTCAGGTGTGTGGATGTAATATGCCCACGCTATGAAAGAAGGTGAATAGATTGTCCTGGGCATGACGTTAAACTGCCCTAATATTATATGTGTCTGGGCTTAATGGTCAGATGTGTAAAACGAAAGGAGATTTATATACTATGACATTCGAAGAAGTAAAAAAGTACATGGATGAAAACAAAACCTCAGATGAGGTGAAAGCATACCTTCAGGGCTTGATGAGTGTTGAAGGAGTGCAGAAGTTTCTTTCTGAAAATGAGGAAGGCAGGAGATGGTTCGACAGCGAAAAGGACAAACACCTTGAAAAGGGTTTAAAAACCTGGAAGGACAACAACCTGCAAAAGGAAATTGATAAAAAGATAAAAGAGCTTTATCCGGAAGAATCCGAGGAAAAGAAGCAGCTTCGGGAATTGACAGCCAAGATTGAAAGGATGGAGCTTGAAAAACAGAGGGAGATATTAAAGAATAAAGCCCTCACTATCGCTTCCGAAAAGAAGCTTCCAATCAATAAGATAGCTGACTTGTTCATTGCGGAGGATGAGGAAGCTACAGTTGCTAATATTAGCAGGTTTGAGGAGATATTCAATTCTTCTGTTCAGGCCGCTGTGGAAGAAAGGATCAAAAGTAACGGGTATAATCCGCCGCAGAATAACAGCCCTAGGGACAACCAGCCTAAAAGCCTTAATGAAGCGTTAAAACAGTATTATTCCAACCAAAACAAGTAAAATTTGAAAGGAGATTGATTTTATGATTACATTGGCACAGGCAAAATTAAATACACAGGACGATATCCAGGCAGGAGTTATTGATGAATTCAGGAAGAGTTCATTCATACTGGACAACATACCCTTTGATGACGCTGTTACCCCTGGGACAAACGGCGCAACACTTACATACGGGTACACAAGGCTGATCACACAGCCGACAGCGGCTTTCAGGGCCATCAACAGCGAATATGCCCCGCAGGAAGTTGAAAAGCAGAGGTATACGGTTGAGTTAAAGCCCTTCGGAGGCTCCTTCCAGATTGACAGGGTTATCGCAAGCACAGGTGGTTTGGTGGATGAAGTAAACCTTCAGGTTCAGCAGAAGGTGAAAGCAGCAAAGGCATTATTTCATGACACCATCATCAATGGCGATTCTGCTGTGGATGCCAATTCCTTTGACGGGCTCAATAAAGCAATCACAGGCTCCAGCACAGAGTTTAACACTGGAGCATATATAGACCTGTCAACATCCTCGGCAGTAGATACCAACTATAAGCAGTTCCTTGACCTGCTGGATGAGTTCCTCTCCAATCTTGACGGGAAGCCGACATTCCTTGGGGGGAATTCAAAACTCATCACTAAAATCAAAGCAGTAGCAAGAAGGGCAGGATACCTCACTCAGAGCGAGGATGCATTCGGCAGGAAGGTAGATGCCTATGACGGAATTATACTGGTTGACCTTGGAACGAAAGCAGGAAGCAATGACCCTGTTGTATCTATTGTAGATACAAGGAAACCAAACGGTACTGATGTAGTGACAGGCCTTACCGACCTTTACGCAGCAAGGTTGGCCTTAGATGGATTCCATGCCGTATCCCTCGCAAATCAGGACTTGGTAAAGATATGGCTTCCTGACTTTTCTACGGCCGGAGCCGTAAAGAACGGTGAAGTGGAAATGGTGGCGGCTGTTGCATTAAAAGCTACCAAGGCGGCAGGAGTATTCAGGAACATTAAAGTAGCATAACGGAGGTATTGGCTATGGCAAGGATATATTCGAAAAATAAGCAATACAACGGTATATCCGCCGGCGTAAACTTTGTAAACGGGGTAGGGGTTACTGATGACCCTTACCTTGTTTCCTGGTTTATGGAGAATGGCTATACCGTAGAAGAGAAAAAAGAAATAAAGAATTATGAAGACATGACATATAAAGAATTAACGGATTATGCAAAAGAGCGTGGGTTTAACGGAATCGGGTATAAAAAGGAACAGTTAATTCAGGCATTATATGATTTGGACAAAAAAGAAGATAAAATAAGGAAAACGGAGGGATAACCTGTGCTTGAAATCGTAAAAATGCTGCTTGGCATGGATATTTCAGACACATCGAAAGACAACCTGCTCAACCATTTCATTAAGAAAGCTACAGATATTATCTTGGGCTACTGCAATATAGATGCGCTGCCCGAACAGTATCATGATGTGGCTGCCGACCTTGCAGTTTTCCTCTATAACAACAGGGATTTAGAAGGGATAACAAAGAAAACGGAAGGGGAGAAAAGCCTCACAATCATAAATGCTATTCCCGAATCCATCAGGCTTGCGCTTCCGCCTCCAAGGATAAGGGTGGTAGGCTGATATGTTTTATAATACCTTGATAAAAATATATTCAAATCTTGACCCTAATTCCTATATAAAATCCTTTTATGCCGATGTTCAGCCTTATTTAAAAAGCATGATGTTTGAAGATGGTTTTGAAATAAACATAACCAGGAGGGTTTTCTGTGATATTGAAAACTCCATTAGTATACATAGCTATATGGAAATTGAAAATGAAAAATACAAGGTGATGGATATCAAAAAGTGGGACAGCTACATGGAAGTTTACCTGTACAAGTTGAAAAGGCAGGTGTAAACATATGAACAAAATTGACGACATGATAGACTTTTTCCTTTATGAAAAGGGGGAAAGCATTAAAATAAACGGGACAGATGAGGCTGCCCTGATCGTAGATGCTGCCGACAAACTCACTTATTACGATGATAAAATAATTAGGTGCAAGTGCCAGATCAAGACAGGGGATATAGTGGAATATAACAACTTGAAATATATGATTATCAGCCAGATTGACAGGGAAGAAAACACATTCAGGGCAAGGATGAGAAAATGCAGCTGCAGGATAGCTTTTAACTGGTCGGGCAATATTAAGTGGTTTGACTGCATTGAAGAGAGCAAGGTATTCGATATCACTTCAGGGAATTATATATCGGTAGCTTCAGGGAATATTTACGTAACGGTGCAATATAACCCTGATACAAGAAATATCGCATTAAACGAGAGATTTTACATAACCAATCAGCCATTTAAGGTTACAGGAATAGACAAATCCCAGGAAGGGCTTATAAAATTAAACTGTACACTGGATGCAATAAGCACAACATATGACGATGTTGAGAACAATATTGCCGACCGCTGGAAATATGAAACATTGCATGCATACACACTGGCCATCAATAACGGGGATGCGGCCAATGTCCTTATAAATGATATCATACAGTTGAATGTAACCGTTACGGATAACGGAACTGCCGTAACCAATCCTGCAGTAACCTTTACATCCAGTGATCCTAACTGTGTAAGCGTGGATAATACGGGAAAGGTTATGGGAATCGCACTGGGACAGGCTGTAATTACAGCAAAGCTTACATATCACGATACAGTTACAGATTCCATTACAATAACTACAGTAGAAACCTTAGCACACAACTATTCAATCACCATAGCGGGAAGCAGTACGGTGAAACTGGGACAGAGCCAATCCTATGTGGCACACATATATGATAATGGAAATGAAGTGTTTGACAAATCCGTTGCATGGTCTATCCGCAATCAGGACGGGACTTCAACGCTATATGCTTCCATCACAGCGTCAACAGGGAACAGCGCAACCGTAAAGGCAGCAAGCAGCTCTGCCTACCTGAATAAATATGTGGTCTTGAAAGCCACGTTATCGGATGATTCTACAGTATTTAAGGAATTCAATATTCAGATAAAAAGTTTGTTTTAACAGGGGCTTACCTTCCGGCAAGCCCCTTTCATATATGGGTTTAATGAAGGGGGACAAGAAATTATATGATAAATGAAGCGAATATCAATTATAGATTGAGTTTACATATATTAAATACATTAAAGAAAAACAACCTTATAACACAAGAGGAATTTGAAGCCATAGATTTAGAAAACAAAAAATCCTTCAAAGCCTTGGAATATCAAGTTTTGACTTGATTAATGCCCCAAGCGATTATATCATGTGACCACAAAAAGAATATATTCGAAAGGGAGGATTTTATGGCAGCAAATACAGCAGTAAAAAAGATAAGAAAAATTGAAGCAAAGCCGGTTCAGGTAATTAAGGGATTGCCTGAAAACGCAAAGACAAGGGTTTGCGCCTATTGCAGGGTAAGCACCGACAACAAGGAACAGGAATCAAGTTATGAATCGCAGGTTTTCTACTATACGAACTATATAAACAGCAGAAGTGACTGGACTCTGGTCGATATTTATGCTGATGACGGGATATCGGGAACGAGTACGGCAAAAAGGGAAGATTTCAAAAGGATGATTCAGGACTGCATGGACGGCAAGATTGATATGATTATTACCAAGTCTATTTCAAGGTTTGCGAGGAATACGCTTGACTGCCTTGATTATGTGAGAAGGCTTAAGGAAAAAGGAATAGCAGTATTCTTCGAAAAAGAAAACATCAACACACTGGATAGTAAGGGAGAGGTTTTACTTTCAATTCTAAGCAGCCTTGCGCAGGATGAGAGCCGTAATATATCTGAAAATACCCGGTGGGGAATTGTGCGGCAGTTTGAAAAAGGCAGGGTGTTGGTGAATACCACAAGATTCCTTGGATATGACAAAAATGAAGCAGGAGAGCTTATTATAAATGAAGAAGAAGCTAAAATCGTCCGCAGGATATTCAGAGAATACCTTGAAGGCAAAAGCTACAACGCAATTGCTAAAGGGTTGATGAAGGACGGAATAAAGACGGTAACCGGCAATACAAAATGGTGGGATTCTACCATCAGCGGCATACTAGAAAATGAAAAGTATTATGGTGATGCCCTGCTTCAGAAAACAATCACAGTTGATTTTCTCAGACACAAAAGGGTGGATAATAAAGGACAGGCAGAACAATACATAATAGAAGGAAATCATCCTCCGATTATATCAAAGGAGATATTTGACAGGGTACAGGCTGAAAAGGCAAGAAGGGCTGCAAAATATAACAATATTGAAGGCGACAGGCAGAAATATTCTAATAAGTACCCTTTCAGCGGCAAGGTCTTCTGCGGGAACTGCGGTAATATATACAGAAGAAGGCAGTGGAACAGCAATAACCCGTCCAGGAAATTCGTATGGCAGTGTAAAACCTATATAATGAATGGAAAAAAGGCATGCGCAGCCAAAGCAGTGGATGAAAGTGTTCTGAAAGATGCCTTTGTCAGGGTGTTCAACCAATTATATGAGAATCGTGAAGATTTCATAAAGACGCTGATTGAAAATATAGAGAAGGTGCTTCTTCATAAGCCGAGTGATAGAGAAATTGAAGCACTGGAAAATAAGATTGAAGAACTGAAAACTGAATTGAAAAGATTGATACGGTTTCAGACCAATAACGGTATGGACGATGAGGTTTACAGGGAAGAGTACAAGAGGATTTCAGATGAACTGGAGAAATTGAGAGAAAAGAGGGCAGAGGTTGATAAGGACAGTATATTGAAGGAGAGCCTGAAGGGGAGAGTAGATGAGATTATTGAGGTAATAAAGGGCAGGCAGGAAGCCCTTGAAGAGTTTGATGAAGGAATATTCAATGCGTTGGTTGAAAAGATAGAGGTCGTCTCACCAACGCATTTTGTTTTTGAGTTGAAAAGTGGGGTTAGGGTAGAGGAAAGAATATAAATAACGTTGTTTCGACAATGGTTTTCAAAAAATTGCATATGGGGATATGCCAGGATAACCAACGAGATGGATGAACTTAGGCAACAGCGTTCGTCTTTTACCCAGGCGGAGTTCAAGCGGAAAGATACCCTTTCAAGGGTACGTGAGATTGAAAAAATGCTTCGTGGCCAGGCTATTTAGCCCCCTAATAGGTTTGGAGAAAAAATGCGAATATGTTAGCATAAATAATAGAAATAGGGGGTAATAAAATGGCTAAAAAACAATACAGTGTAGAATTTATAGAACAAGTAATTAAAGAGGCTCAAGAAACTAATAATGTAGCTTTGGTAGCCCGTAGATATGAGATTTCACCAAGTACAATCCATACTTGGATTAGGAAAAAACGTCAAACTGGCTCTGTATCATCTCTACCTAAAGCTAAAGAAACACGGTATAAAGCTATGGAAAAGCATCTTAAAGAAGTAAGTACAGAAAATGATAGGTTAAAGCGTCTAATAGCTGAGAAAGAACTTGAATTAGCAATTTTAAGGGAATTGAGAGATAAGGTAAACCCTCGGTAGCCGACAAAGTTTTAATTGCTCAAAGGTGGATCAAAAAAGGATATAGTATAACTATTGTCCTCGGCTTTGTCGGTTTATCCTCATCCACCTACTATTACTGTATTGGTAAAAATGATATAAATAGTGAAAATAAAGCTAACCATAATAAACCAGGGCGCAAAATCTCGGGGTATACTCATGACCAAAAAGGTTGCAAAATACCCGATGAAACCGTAAAAGAATACCTCTGTGAGCTTATAACCGGTGATGGTTATCCCTATGGTTATAAGAAGCTTACTGTTTGTTTGCAAGAGGATCATCTGCTAGTAATTAACCACAAGAAAGTATATAGATTGTGTAAAGAACTAGATATTTTGCGTCCTCAAAGAAAAATATATCCCAATCGTCCCAGAAAGTTAGCTAAACGTGAGAAAGTAACCGGTTCCAATCAACTATGGCAAATGGATATCAAATATGGATACATCATAGATAAAAAGCAATTTTTCTTTCAGTTATCTGTGATAGATGTCTTTGATCGAACAATAATAGATTATCATTTAGGTCTAAGTGCAACAGCTAAAGATGCCAGCCGAGTATTGGAAACTGCACTAAAAAAACGGTGTTTAAAACCTGGTGATAGTCTACCCATAATAAGAACAGATAACGGGCCACAGCTTATTGCTAAAGATTTTGAAAAGACCTGCCTTAAATGGAAAATAGAACATGAACGAATTCCTGTAAAATCGCCAAATCTCAATGCTTATATAGAATCATTTCATTCCATACTGGAGGATGATTGCTACAGCCGTTATGAATTTGAAAGCTTTGCCCATGCTTATAAAGTGATAACAGAGTATATGGATTATTACAATAATAGACGGAGGCATGGCAGCATTAATAACATGACACCAAGCCAGTTCTACAAGCTATGGTTAGATAATGACCCTAAAGTTTCTTTAGAAATGGTTGCATAATCTTTTCTTAACCAAACCCTAAAAATAACCCAGTCTGGCTGACGAAGGGTGTCAAGGGTGCGAAGCAGGCTTTAGCCCTTGCCCTTGACGCCATGAGGAAGACAGCTAAACTTGTAATTGGGTTGGTTAGGTATGAAAAATAATGAAATTTTAAGGTAGAAAAATTATTACGCAGATAATCTCCAATTATAGGGGGTCAACCCGCAGGAACTACTGAAGGAATTTGACGAGGATTTGTTTGCGGCGCTGGTGGAGCAGATACGGGTAAAGTCGCTGGTTGAAGTGATGTTTGTATTGAAGGCGGGGGTTGAGGTAAGGGAGATATTATAATAACGCAAATTGCATGAAAGATATGGTATAATATTGGTGTGCTTAGTCGATTATTGGCACACTGCTTTTTTGTTTTTATGGAAATCGTTTCATAACGATATAATGATTGAAGGTTTTGCTTTAAATATGTGTAATAGTAGGGGGATAACAATGGAAATAAAAGCTGATGTTAAACCTATTGGTGAATTAATGAAATTTTACTTTACTATACCGGATTATCAACGAGAATATGTTTGGAAAGCAGAAGAACATGTTGCTCAATTTTTTGAGGACATTGAAAACGAATTTTCAGAAACTAAGCCTATGAATGAACAGTCAAGCTATTTTATTGGTTCAATAATAATTGTAAAAAGACCGGACGGTGATTACGATGTTATTGATGGCCAGCAGAGATTGACGACAATAGTTCTTACCTTATGTGCTTTCAGAGAATATTTAAAGAACAATGTAGATACTAATACTGTTGGAACTAAAAGATTAGAAGAAATCAGGAAAAAGATTGATGAACTTCTTTATAGCTATGATTTAGGAACTGGACGTAGTAAACCTCGTCTCATACTTCAGTATGAAGAAGCAAAAGATTACATGAATTGTTTAATAGAGGAAACCGATTTTAAAGGTGACACAACTAATTCAATCAATAAAATGATGGAAGCATATGAAAAAATATTTTCGTATATCGAGAATATAGATAAAACTTATCTCTTAGATTTTATTACATATTTTCTTATCAAAGTAGAAATGGTGGTCATAATTCCGGAAAACATAAGTAGCGCTTTAAAAATATTTGAAACTATCAACCAACGTGGTGCTGGGCTAAGTCCTATGGATTTGCTTAAAAACTTAATATTTAAAGAATCAAATCAACAAGATTTCGCAAAAGTAAAAGCTATCTGGAAAGAAACAATATCAAATCTTGAAAAATGCGGTGAAGGGGATAAACCTCTTCGTTTCCTGCGTTATTTTTTAATGGCAAAATATTATAATGGCGTGTTAAGAGAAGATGAAATTTATAAATGGATCATATCTGATGAGGGAAAGAAAGCGATAAAATATCAGAATAATCCTTTACAATTTGCTGAAGAACTAAAAGAAAATTCAGCATATTATAGGGATTTTGTTAATGCAACCATAGCTGATACTGAAGATCCAAATTATCCATCGCTTACATATATAGGCCATATCGGTAAAAGTACTTTTCGACAGCACATTATACTTTTACTCGCATTAAAAAATAATTTAAAAAATAATAAAGCGGCTGTTGAACTTTTGTGTAAAAACCTTGAGGTATTGGTATTTTATTATACAATGACACGTGAACAAACAAAAATATTTGAAAGCCGATTTTCAAGTTGGGCAAAGGAATTAAGAAATATTGATGCACTTGATAGTTTAAAAGAATTTATTAATATAAAAATCGGTGCAGAAGTACAAAACAAGAAAATTAGTTTTAACCAGGCATTTAAAACGATACGGGAATTTGATATAAGACCTCAATATAGAGTCAAATACTATTATGGCAGAATAGAAAATTACATTAGACAAATGAGCAATTTGCCTGAACATCCAATGAGCTATTATAAGAGTTTGCAAATTGAACATATTATTCCCCAAACTCCTGACGGCGGAAATATTCCGCAGGCATTTAAAGATAAAAGTGAATATGAATTCTACTTACATTTACTAGGTAACCTTACATTGGTTGAGTCAAATATAAATCAGGCATTGAATAAGGTTAATAAAATAACAGATGCCGACTGGTTTAATGGAAAGACAAAGGAGTATCGCAAATCCGATATTAGGTTAACCCAATCAATAGCTGAGATAATAAAAATAGGTGCTAATACGGCATGGAATAGCTTTGCAGATAAAAATCTATTCAGTTTTTCTTCATGGAGTAAAGATGAGATTATCAAACGGCAGGAATTATTAATGACGTTAACAAATCAGATATGGAAGGTAAGCGTATAATGGAGTTACGGAGCATTAAAAGGGATAAAGACCATTTTCAAGGTTGCCTTTTAGGTGGGGCAATCGGTGATGCCCTGGGGTGGCCTGTAGAGTTCTTAAAGATGAATGAGATAAAGAAGAAATATGGCGAAGAGGGTATAAATTATCTTATTGAAGGAAAAAACGGCAAAGCGGAAATTACCGACGATACCCAAATGACTCTTTTTACCGCTGAAGGTATACTTCGATCAGAAACAAGGGGGAATAAAAAAGGGATCTGCCATCCCCCATCTGTTGTATATTATGCTTATCAAAGATGGTTAAATACACAAGGGTACCCAAGATTGAAAGATCGTGATTGGATATATGACGGGTGGCTTATAGGCGTTAAGGAGCTTCATGAAAGAAGAGCACCGGGAAATTCTTGCTTATCTGCCCTATCAAGTGGAAGGCAAGGTACAATTGATGAGCCAATCAATAACAGTAAGGGGTGCGGTGGAGTTATGCGTATTGCCCCAGCAGGTTTGTTTTATCGAAAAGAAAATGCTTTTAGAATGGCAGCAGATTTTGCTGCACTTACTCATGGCCATCCATCGGGCTATTTATCAGCCGGGGCACTTGCATATATGATTGCATCTATTATAGAAGGGCAGGATATTGAAACTGCGGTCAAAAACACACTTATTGAGCTTGAGAACCATGAAAACCATCAGGAATGCATGCAGAGTCTGAATCAGGCTTTGGAACTGTCCAAGAGTGGTCTTTCTGATGTCGATGCTATTTCGCTGCTTGGTAAAGGTTGGGTCGGCGAAGAGGCTTTAGGGATTTCAACATATTGTGCATTAAAATACAAGGATGACTTCAAGAAGGCTTTAATCGCTGCTGTTAACCACGACGGAGATAGTGACAGCACCGGTGCCATCACCGGAAATATCCTCGGAGCATATTTGGGTTTAAATAAGATTCCTGCAGACTGGGTTGAGAAAGTTGAGTTGAAAGAGGTTTTAACGCAAATGGCAGATGATTTGCTTATGGGATATCAAGAGGGCAGGCAATGGTGGAATCGTTATCCCGGCTATTAGTAGTACGAGAATGGAAACATATCATGTGTTTTCTTTTAAGCGCTTTTCGCCGCTCGAAGCACTGTGACTACGCTAATAGTTCTGTATTTACCTGCCTAAAAAGTAAATATATTCCTTTTATACTCTCCACGCACGTGGAGACGATAACAGTGCTATATAGACGGTAAAGTGGCTTGAAGCAAGGGTTGGGTGGGATTTAGAAGTATATGGATGATATGCAATAAATGAGAGGAGAAAACAGGCTATTGCCATTAAATAAATACTGAGGTAAAATGTTTGTAGAATTTGGCAGCAAACCTTCAAAGGAATTTTTATGCCATTTCAAGCAGGTATTAAATAAAAAATGAAATGTAGTATTGCACTGATAAAAGTATATTTACAAAATTAATACCAAAATAGCAAATAATGTTACGATATAATCAGCGAGGGGGATAAAAATGGACAACAAAAGAGAGCAAGAGCGTGCTGAACTGTACCGCACAATATGGAATATTGCTAATGATTTACGAGGCATGTTGAGTGCGTGACATTGATGTCAAGGGTT
>AMZC01003291.1_pt1 | contig 36476 bp, 24 predicted proteins | sample 948551 | NCBI WGS metagenome assembly AMZC01 (sample SAMN01120625, study PRJNA171369) | bioreactor sludge metagenome | biome: sludge; isolation source: anaerobic thermophilic cellulolytic sludge from lab reactor | place: China: Hong Kong, Shek Wu Hui wastewater treatment plant | collected... | reverse complement strand
ACTGGCGCGCCGCTCGATGGGTTGTGCTCGGTGGCGGGCATGGCGAATCCGCTGGCCACCCGTCGCGGCGTCAACATGCTGGCCGACTATGGCTTCGTGCAGCGCGATCACCGCGACCCCGATCTGTACGTGATGCATCCGGTGGCTTACGCGCGGGCAGCCGCAGCCGATCGCGCACATCCGGCGCAGAGCAAACTCGCCAAAAAGATGCGCGCCTGGGCGCTGCAGTACGCGCGCGCTCATGCGGGCGATCCGCTGGCGCTTTACCGCGCTCAAGGGGGCTTGCTGCACGCCTATCACACCGCCAATGCCTATGGCCCGACGTATATCAGCGAACCGCTGGCCGAGGCGCTGCATCTCTACCTGCGTGAATATGTACCCGGTGCGCTGGTGGGCGACGAGAGCGTGCCCGAATTGAGCGGCCCCCGCGCCGAGGCCGCCAACCTGACCCGCTACGGGCTGGAGCTGACCGACGCCGGAGCCTATCACGCGGCTGAGGAAGCCTTCAAGCGGGCGCTGACCCTGCGCCAGGAGCACGATAGCCCGCATGCTGTCGCCGAGACGCTGGTCGCTCAGGCGCGACTGCTCGACCTGACGGGGCGCTTTCCAGAGGCCGCCGAACACCTGGTGCGCGCTGCCGAACTGGTGTATCAGCTTGGCGCGGACGATTCGCTGAGCGTCATCCGGCGCGGCCTGGCGCGTGTCTATCGTCACCTGGGGCGGCTGGACGACGCGCTGGAAGTGCTCGACGATTCGCCCGCGGCGCACACGGAACGCGCTGCCATCTTGCGGGCGCGCGGCGATTACACGGCGGCGGTGGCGGAAATTGCGCAGGCGGCGGACAGCACCCCCTACGACCGGGCGGAGATTTATCTGCTGGCCGGGCAGTACGATCAGGCCATGGCGGCGATCGCCGAGGAGCGCGACCCTGAGTCGGCGCACCTGCGCGCGCAGATTCACCATCTACGCGGCGACGTGCAGGCGGCTGTTGACGGTTATCAGGCCGCGCTGCAGGACGGCGGGGAACTCTCGTCACGGATGCGGGCGAAGCTGTTGCGCGGGCTGGGGGCGGCCCTGGCCAGCGCCGGAGAGCTGGAAGCGGCCTGCAACACGCTGGGCGAGGCGCTGGCGCTCTACCGTGCCGAACCAGAACCCGATCCCCTGCAGGTGGGACGCACGCTGCGCCTGCTGGCAGCAGTGCACCTGGCGTCCGGGCAGGACGAGATGGCCATCAGCACGGCGCGGGAAGCGCTGGCCGTGCTCAAGACTGCCAACGCGCCCGCTGATTGTGCCGACGCCTATCGCTCGCTGGGGCGCGCCTTGTGGCGTGCCGGAGATTACGCCGGTGCGCTGGAAGCCTTTCAGGGCGAAGTCGAACAGGCGCAGAACGATCCCGATCGGCAGGATCAGCGCATCGGACGGGCGCTGCACCGGCTGGCCGACGCCTATCGCGCCGTGGGGCAGCTCGACCGCGCCATCGCCAACTATCGGCTGGCGCTCTCACACAAACACCCCTCGCACAGCACCGACTATCTGATCACCCAACTGGCGCTGCACCGGGCGTTGCTGGAAGCAGGACGGCTGCCCGCCGCGCTGGAAGTGTCGCAGGAGATGCTCGATCATCTCATCCGGCAGCCGCGCCCCGACCTGGCGCAACTGGGCTACGTGCAGGCGTTGCGTGCGCGTACGCAACAGGCCATGGAACGCCCGATTCGGGCGCGGCAGTCGGTCAGCGAATGGGCGCATGCCCTGGCCTCGCGCGCCGACGAGGCCGTGTCCGACCCGCGTCCCGCGGTGCGTCTGCTGGCGCTGGGGCTGGCCGCACGTTCCTTGCTGGCGGATGGCCGCCCGGTGCTGGCCCTGGAAGTGGCCGAGCGGGCGCAGGCCGAAGCCGCGGCGCATTTCCCGGCCTCGCCGGTGACGTGGGCGGCGACGCGCGATCTGGCGGAAACTTATCTGGCGCTGGATCGCCCCGAAGAAGCGATCCTGACGGCGGAACCGCTGCTGAGCGAGACTGTGCGCGACGCGCCAGGGCAGGCGGCAACTCATGCCTTCGCACACGCGGTCACTGCGCGGGCCTACTGGCGTATGGGCGAGGCCCAGAACGCGCTGCATCATTTCCAGCAGGCGTTGGCGCACGAACCTGTGCCTCGCGAGCAGGCGTTGCTGTGGGAGCAAATGGCCGCGGTGCAGCTTGAGACGGGGCAGGCAGAAGCGGCAGTCGAGAGTCTACGGGCGGCGCTACCGCTGCTCGACCGTCAGGAGCATGTGGCCGACGCCGCGCGCATCCTGACTACCCTGGCGCACACGTTGGGTGGCCTGAACCGTTACGCAGAGGCCATCGGCGTCTACGAAGAAGCGATCAACGCTCTGCGCGAAGTGCCCGACGTGAGTCCCACGCACACAGCGGACGTGTTGCGTTCGCTGGGGCAGACGCACGAGGCGCAGGGACAGCTCTCCAAAGCGGCGCAGGCGTACCGCCGCGCCCTGAATCTGCTGGAGCGGGCGGATGCCCCGCGGCAATCGCGCGATATCCTGCACCTGCTGGCTCGTGTCACGGCGGCGATGGGCGATCAAAGCGCCGTGCAACTGTATGAGCAGGTGCGCGATCTCACCCGTGAGATCGGCACCGGGCAGGAACTGGGGCAGGTACTGTGCGAGCTGGCGGGTGTGCACCGTGACGCCCGACGCTATCCGCTGGCCTTGCAATATTATCAGGCAGCCCTGGCGCAACAACCCGCGCCTCCCTTCGCCCAGGATCGCATCAATACGCTGCGCAACCTGGGCCGCGCCCTGGCCTTGATGGGACGCTACGAAGAAGCGCGCGCGGCCTGGTCGGAGGCGCTGGAACTGAGCGCCGACCTGCCGGAACAGTCGCCGCTTGAGATTGGCCTGACGCATCACGCCATCGCCGAAGCCTATCGCAGTCAGGGGCAGTACGCCGAGGCCGAGGAGAGTTTCCGGCGGGCGCTGGAGTATCTGCCGGAACGCTCGGTCGCGGCAGCGGCGGCCTGGCGATCGCTGGGGCAGACGTTGCTGGCAGCAGAACGTCCCGCCGACGCCCTGGAGCCGCTGCGCAAGGCGTATGAGATCGAGCGCGGGCAGCCGCAGCAGGCCAACGCCCGCATCGTGCAGACCTTGCAATTGCTGGCGGATGCGCATGAGCACGCCGGCGACCTGAGCGCAGCCATCCTGCGCTATCACGAGGCGTTGGTCTACATGGATCGCCGCCTGCAGCCGGTGGCCTATGCCGATGCGCTGCGTATCCTGGGCGCGCTCTATGCAGAGCAGGGGAGCTATCCAGAGGCGATCCGCTCGCTGGAGGAAGCGCTGGCGATCGAGGGGGAGCACGTGCCGCGCAACGATCAGCGCATCGGGGCGACGCTGCAGGCCATCGCCGATACTTACCGTGCCGCGGGCGATCTGGAGAAAGCGGCGGAGTATTACCAGAGGGTCACGCTCTATGCCAACATGGCCCGCCGCGCCTCCGACGATCTGCGTCGGACGCTGGACGAACTGGAGCGACGACGGGCTACGCTGCAGGCCGCGCAGCAGTCGCTGGCCCTGCTCAAGCGGCGCGAAGACGCGAGCCTCAAAGACCTGGCCTTCATCTACGCGCTGATCGCCTATGCGCACGCGCAACTCAATCAGGCGCAGGAGAGTCAGGAGGCGATGCGCACGCTGCTGGCCGAACTGGAAAGCCGCGGCGATGAACTCAGCGCCGAGGACGAGGACGATGACGTGCGCGCGTTGGCCTGGTTGCTGGCGGCGCAGCAGGCCGAAGCCCGGCAGGAACTTTCGACCGCGCAGTTTGCCCTCGGTTCAGCGCTGGAGGCAGTGCACGATCGCAATCTGCGCTGGGTGATCGAGCAAATGGCCGCTGCGTTGGAAGGGGCAGTGGAAGGTTCCGGGCAGTCAGCGGATGCCCCTTGAATGAGAGATAAGAGAACATGTTGAGCGAATCCCAGGTCATTGGCATTCTCAAAGCATTGGCGGACGAAAACCGGCTGCACATCTTTCGTCTGCTCCTGGCAAGCGACCGCACCAATTCTGAGTTGATGGACGAAACGGGCCTGCGCCAGAACCTGCTCTCGCATCATCTGAGCATTCTAACGGACTGCGGGCTGATCCGCAGTCAGCGCAGCATCGGCGACGCCCGGCGGCACTATTACAGCGTTGATCTGCACATGACGCGGCGGTTCACCCGCTGGTGGCAACAGCATTGTGCCTGCCCTGCCGATGGCCCGGCTTTGCCAGCGTTGCAGCGCCCCCGACGGGTGCTGTTTCTGTGTCGCCGCAACACCTCACGCTCGCTGATGGCCGAAGCGCTGGCCCGCCATATGTTTCCGCAGGCGCTGATCCCCTACAGCGCCGGTATCGAAGAGCCGCAGAGAGCGGGACAGGCATTGCCTGAAGTATCCGCACGGGTGTTGCAGCGACACGGGGTGTCCATCGCTGGACTGGCTGCCAAATCACTGGACGATCTGCGCGGCATTCCCTTCGACCTGGTGATCACCGTCTGCGATATCGTGCACGAAGCGGAAAGCGTCGGCGATGACCTGTTTAAAGGCGTGCGCCTGGCACACTGGTCGTTGCACGATCCGACGGAAGCAGCCTCTACCCCCCAGGAACAGGAAGCGGCGGCGGAGGAACTATTCGCCGAACTGCAACGGCGTCTGCTCAATCTGGTGCACCGGCTGGCAGTCGAGGAAACTGCCGGGGCGTAGCGGCACCGTATGCTGAGCGCCTGTGAGCGGCAAACCCACTTTGGTACAATTGACGATACAGCAATGAGCGCCGGACAGGGGTAACCCCCCAGGCTGGCGTCTGCCTTCTGCCCGCCTGAAGAGTATTGCGGAGGGTGCATCGTGTCTCGTCGTCGTCTGATCATCGCCACATTGTCGTTGCTGAGCCTGCTGGCGCTTGCTCCTGCTGGCCTGGTACGCGCTTCGGGGCCGGAGCACGCCGCCTGCCTGAGTGACCCCTATGGGCCAGGGTGCACTGCCGGTCTGCCTACCGTCGAATACCAGATGTTGCTCGACGAGATGTTGCTGCATCCGCACCCGGACGTGCGCCCGCTGGCTCCCAATATGCAGGAAATCGCCCGCTTCGCCTTTCGGCGCATTGTGGGCGGTGCGGCCACTATTTATGATGCGCCCGGCGGCAATCCCATCGGGCAGATCGCCGAGGGCTTCAACTATGTGACGGTCACCGGCGTGAGCGGGGACTGGGTGCAGGTCAACGAAGGGCAATGGATGCCCGCCAGTCAACTGGCGGTGGTGCGTCCCAGCGAGTTCACCGGCGTCTACCTGGATGGCGAGCTGGAGTACCCGATGGCCTGGGTGCTGATTCCCTCATATCCCAGCCCCTATCCGGGCGCACCCGGCGATCAATCGCGCCCGGTGATCCCCCGCTATACGCGCGTCAACATCTTCGCCACGGCGGAGGTGAACGGCTGGCAGTGGTATCTGATCGGCCCGGAGGCGTGGATCATTCAGACCAGCGTGGCGCGGGTGACGTTCGTCGAGCGTCCGCCGCAGGTGAAGGGGCGCTGGTTTGCCGTTGACCTGTACGAGCAGGTGTTGGTGGCCTATGAAGAAGATACGCCAGTCTTCGCCACGCTCATTTCTTCTGGTCTGGAGGACTGGCCGACCAACGAGGGTATTTTCAAAGTGTGGTCGCGCCAGACCAACGGACACATGAGCGGCGCGGAAGGGCAGACGGACTTCTACTCGCTGGAAAACGTGCCCTGGGTGATGTATTTCGACAACGCCATCTCGCTGCACGGGACATACTGGCACGACGGCTTTGGCTACCGGCACAGTCACGGCTGCGTCAACATGTCCATCACCGACGCGCATTGGGCGTTCACCTGGAGCCTCGACGGTGGCTACGAGACCCCTTACGTGTACGTGTACAGCACCGGCAAGTACAAGTGACGCGCTGACGCCCTGCACAGGGCGTGAGCGCGCGAGCACTGTTTCCGAACGCGCCAGGGCCGAGCCTGGCGCATCGTCTTTTGGCAGCGTCGGGTGAGTCTGGCTGATATTTAAAGTCAGTTGATTGATTCAAAAACCTGTCTTACAATAGAGACACATTACTGACACATAGTAGCGGCAGCCAAGCATTGCCGTCCCTTCCGATGCTGCCGAAGACGATGCTCTTTTTTTTCCTTGAGCAGAGAGTCTTCGGCTGCTTGTTTCTATAGGAGGTGCAGCCCCCTTTTCTCTTCCGTGCAGAGCCTGTCTCCCTGGACGGGTGAGGCACCTGCGCGAGCTTCCTCTCTTCCCCGCTCACTCATGGTCCCTGGGTCCAGACGGGACGCGCCATGGGGATCGTTCACCGGGACGAACGACAACGTCCCTTCTAATCCGATCTCAACAGACACTGGAGGCTACTGTGTTGGCGAAGCATGCAAGCCCTTCGTTGTTGTTCGCTGCGTTGCTGATCTTGGCGTTGTCTGTGACCCCATTGGCAAGTGCGCAGGAGGGAAATACTCCCGTCGTGTGGCCGACTGACGGCTGGACGACTTCAACCCCAGAAGCCCAGGGGATGGATTCGGCAGCGGTGGCGGCATATCTCCTGGCCCTGAGCGAACCCAGCCTGACGGTGGACAGCGTGATGCTGGTGCGGCACGGGCAGGTCGTCGCCGAGGCGTACTATGCTCCCTCGACGGCGGACACCCGCTTTAGCGTGTATTCCGCTACCAAGAGCGTGACCTCCGCGCTGGTGGGCATCGCTCTTGAGCAGGGGTTCATCAAGAGCATAGACGAGCCAGTGCTGAGCTTTTTCCCTGATCGCACCGTGTCGAACCTGGACGCTCAGAAGCAGGCGATGACGCTGAGAGACCTGCTGACCATGGGCAGCGGTTTCGCGTGCAACGTGAATGCGGGCCAGGACCCCGAAAAGGACGTGTGGGCGGCTGACGACTGGCTCCAGGCTACGCTGGAACTGCCCATGGCGGGCGCGCCAGGCGAGCAGTGGCGATACTGCAACCTGAATTTCGCCCTGGTGGCAGCGATCCTGGAGGCGGCGACTGGCCAGAGCGCCATGGAATTTGCCCAGGCCAACCTGTTCGGGCCGCTGGGCATCACTGAGGTCGTCTGGGCCACCAGGCCCGACGGCGGGAACGGCGGCGCGGCGGGGTTGCAATTCTCGCTGCGCGACTGGGCGAAGTTCGGCTATCTCTATCTGCACGGCGGCCAATGGGATGGTGCGCAGATCGTGCCGGCACAGTGGGTCGCCGACTCGTTGACCAATCAATTGTCTACTCCTTTCGGAGTCGGGTACGGCTATGGATGGTGGGTCTTCGAAGGGTTGGGGGTGCTGGCGCTGGGAGGTGGGGGGCAGTATATCTTTGTGCTTCCGGGCCTGGATGTGCTGCTTGTTGCCACCGGCACTGCCACAGAAGCGACCCGTACCATGCATCAGCTTCCTGCCCTGCTCGGCGGCCTGATGAGCATGCCCTATGCGGGTGAGCCGCTACCAGAGAATCCGGAGGGAGAAGCGCAGCTTGCCGCGGCGATCGCGGCGGTTGCCAACCCTGCACCTGCGGCGGTGCCGCCTTTGCCGGAGATGGCCGGGCAGATCGACGGCAAGGTCTATGGCCTGTTCAGCCCCGCTCTGGTGAGCCTCGAACCAGTGGTGGATTCCGTGATCCCAGGCATGGATACCAGTGTCCTGGGCACACAGGCCCTTTCGCTGAGCTTTTCCGGTGACGCGGCTGTGCTGACGCTCTTCTTCACCGATGGGCAGCAGGAGGCGATTCCGGTAGGCCTGGATGGCATCTATCGCGTCTCGACAGGACGCCTGGGGCCAATTGGTGCGAAGGGCGAATGGCTGACTCCCAACACGTTCCGTGTGTACCTCAAGAACATTGGAGGGTCGCTGCAATACCGCCTGGATATGACGTTCAACGGCGCAGTGCTGGAGATCATCGCCTTCGAAGTACACCGAGGCGATGTCAAAGCGGTCTTTGGCGCTACCGGTTAGCGAGTGGGGCGGGCGCTCGCGGCAGACGAACGCCCGCCCTTGAGTGCATTGTCCGTCCGTTCGAACGAACTATGCAAGAGGAGCATACACCATGAGCGCTCGCTTTTTCAAGTATGTCGTCTCGGTATCGCTAATCGCCGTGCTGGTGCTGCCTGCGCTGGCATTCCTCCCGTCCGCAGGGGCGCAGGAGGACCCTCAGGTTCTCATCTGGATGTACTGGGATGGCGCCCCTCCGTATGGGCCATCCGACGGACGCCCGGTTTGGTTTGTGACTGGCTGGGCAGTCTGTCGGGCATCTGGGCTGGTCAACGCCTTTCAGAATGCGTTTGCTGTCGAACTCAAGGTTGATGGACAGGTGCTTCTGGATGGCTCGGTCAAGACCACCAAGCCTTACTGGTTGCCCACTGAGTTGTGGGCCACAGATGCGCCAGTGTGCAACAATCATGCCGACAAGGTCTATGGTGCCTGGTGGCTGTATGACCTGAGCTGGCTTGAGGTCGGCACGCACACTCTGGAGTGGACGGTGACGCAAACCCATCAACTCACTGACCTCTACGACGTAGAGTATCTCTTACCAGATGGCACGCTGACACCCCAGGATGGCAAGCCAGACAAGTACCCGGCGTCTGTCTTTTCTACGTCTGCCACGGTCATCGTGACCGCGGCGCCGTAGCCTGTGCTGCAGCTCAGGCATTGGCAGCGAGGGGCGTTTCTGCTATAGTTGAAGCAGCTTAACAACTTATGCGTAGCCGGGGGAGCCTGGGGCAGCCAGGCTGAGAGGTGCGTCCGCAGTGCGACGCCGACCCTAAGAACCTGATCCGGATAATGCCGGCGGAGGGAGTTGCACGTGATCGCGCCAGATGTCAGCCACTCTTCTCTGCCGGGGGAGTGGCTTTTTTCATGCCTGAAGACGCACATATGGGCAAGCGAGCGCTGGTCTTCGCCAATGGCGATCTGCTGGACGGCCCGGCGGTGCAGGCAGCGCTGCGTCAGGGTGCGGGCGGGCTGATCGTCGCCGCGGACGGCGGCGCGCGGCTGGCGCTGACCTGCGGTCTGCGGCCCGCGCTGGTGGTGGGCGATATGGATTCGCTCGACGAGGCGACGCTCGCCAGGCTGCGCCAGGACGGGGCCGAACTGCGACGCTTTCCCGCCGACAAGGACGAGACTGATCTGGAACTGGCTCTGCTGGCCGCTGTGGGGGCAGGAGCGGGCTGGGTGCGCATCCTGGGGGCGGTCGGCGACCGGCTCGATCAGACGCTGGCGAACATCATGCTGCTGACGCTCGATGCGCTGCGCGGCGTAGATGCCCGACTGGTGGCTGGTCGGCAAACGCTGTGGCTGCTCGGCCCCGGCGATCACCCGCTCGACGGCGCGCCCGGCGACACCATCTCGCTCATTCCCCTGGACGGCGACGCGCAGGGCGTCCGCACAGAAGGGCTGCGCTATCCGTTGTGCGGCGAAACGTTGCGCTTCGGCCCGGCGCGGGGCGTCAGCAACGTGATCGTCGCGGCGGGCGCGCGCGTCGCGCTGGACAGAGGACGCTTGATCGTGGTGCACACGCCAGGGCGGGCGTGAGGAGTTGCGCGGGATGACTTCGGGCGAATCGCTCAGCATGAGTCAGAGACGCGCTGCGCTGGCCGCCTGGTGGAGCGGGTTCGGCGTGCGGCTGGCGCTCGACGCCGCGCGCGCCCTGGTGCTGGCGCTGGTCGCGGCGCTGGTGTTGGCTTTCTTCGCGGGCGGCGTGCTGCAACTGTTCGTGGAAGCGCGCGCGCAGGAGAACCTCTCGCTGGCGACCATCTTCCCGTCCCCTGGGCAAATTCGCGCCGCCTGGGACGAGCACCAAACCCTTCTGTTGCGGGAACACATCCCGGAGACGCTGTGGGAGACGCTGGCCGGGCTGGCGATCGCGGTGGTGCTGGGGCTGACCATCGCTGCGCTAATGGACTTCTCGCCGTTGCTGCGCTGGGTGCTCTATCCGGTGCTGGTCGTCTCGCAGACCATCCCCATCTTCGCCATCGCCATCCTGCTGATCCTGATCTTCGGCTTCGGCAGCGGGCCGAAGATCACCGTGGTGGTGCTGTTCTGTTTCTTCCCCGTATCGCTCAGCACCTTCACTGGCCTGCAGTCGGCAGACCCGGAACTGATTTCCCTGTTGCGGGCCATGGGAGCCAATGCCCGGCAGATATGGTTCAAGGCGCGGTTGCCCGCCGCCATGCCGTCATTCTTCGCTGGACTGCGCATCGCCGCGACCTATAGCGTGGTGGGAGCTATCTTCGGGGAATACATCACCGCGCAGCGCGGGCTGGGCGTCTTTCTCAAGCGGTCGTATAGCAGCTTCCGCCTGGATCAGGCGTATCTGGCCATCCTGCTGACGGCGCTGCTCAGCCTGTTGCTGGTGTTGCTGGTCAACCTGGTAGAGCGGCTGGCGCTGCGCTGGTACTACACGGCGCGGCGGCGCTCGTGGCGCGGGCCGGGGATTTACTAGCGGTCGGCGCTCAGCCGTCAGCCATCAGCGAGGAGAAATTCTCGTTGAAGGCTGACCGCTGGACGCTGAGAGCTGCAAGGAGGTTAAGGCAATGCGGAACAAAGTGCTTGTGAGTCTGGTGATCCTCGTTGGTGTGCTGCTGGGGATAGGGCCAGCGCTGGCCCAGGAGGGCACGCCGACGCCCGATCCGCTGGGCGGGGCGACCGAGTTCGCTCGCGCGGACGAGCGCACGGCGGTCACGCTGATGCTGGACTGGACGCCGAACACCAATCACACCGGCTTCTACGTGGCGCAGGCGCTCGGCTACTACGACGAAGCCAACCTGGACGTGACCATTCAGGAGCCGACCGACCTGCTGGTGGAAGCAGTGGTGCAGAGCGGGGCGGCGCAGTTCGGTGTCAGCTACCAGGAATTCTTCACCTACGCGCTGGCCGACGGCGCGCCGCTGGTGTCGGTGGCGGCTATCATCCAGCACAACACATCGGGCTTTGTCACGCTACACGAACAGGACCCCATCAGCCGTCCCGCCGACTTCGCCGGCCTGCGCTACGGCGGCTTCGGGCAACCCGATCTGGAGAAGGCGATCATCAACACGCTGATGATCTGCGATGGTGCGGAGCCGGACTCGTTCGAGTATGTGGATGTGGGCTACGCCGACGCTTTTGAATTGATGGAGCGCGACCGCATTGACTTCGCCTGGATGTATTACGGCTGGACGGGGGTTGAGGGCGAACTGCGCGGCCTCGACCTGGACACGGTGATGCTGATGGACTACCTGGACTGCATCCCCGACTACTACACGCCGATCCTGATCACCAGCCAGGCGATGATCGAGGAGCAGCCGGACGTAGTGGCTGCCTTCGTCCAGGCGACCGCGCGCGGCTTCGCCTATGCCATCACCAACCCGGCGGAGGCGGCGGACATCCTGATCGCCGCCGTGCCAGAAGCTGATGCCGACCTGATCCGCGCCAGCGCGGAATGGCTCGCGCCGCAGTACATGGCCGATGCGCCGCGCTGGGGCGAGCAGAGGCTTGAGGTGTGGCAGGGCTTCAGCGATTTTCTGGTGAAGCATGGCATTCTGGCCGAGGGCATAGACGCGGAAGCGGCGTTCACCAACGAATTCCTGCCGGGCCATGTGGACTGAAAGGCAAAGGATGCGGGACGGTGGGGGCGCGGCAGCTCCCCCCGTCCCTGAGCACGTGATGACCATGACTTCTGAGACTCCGGTGCCCTGCCTGGAAGTGCAGGGCGTGAGCAAGACGTTTCGCGACGGCGGGCAGGTCGTGCGCGCCCTGGAGCGCGTCAGTTTCGCCGCCTATCCGGGCGAGTTCATCACCATCATCGGGCCGAGCGGCAGCGGCAAGAGCACACTGTTCAACATCATCACCGGCCTGACCGAACCCGACGAAGGCGAGATCGTGCTGGAGTGCGGGGTCGTCAGGCGGCGTGCCGGGCGGGTGGGCTACATGCCGCAGCGCGACCTGCTGTTGCCCTGGCGCACCGTGCTCAACAACGTCATCCTCGGCCCGGAACTGGACGGGCGTTCGCGGCGCGAAGCCCGCCGCCGTGCCCGCGAACTGTTGCCGCTCTTCGGGCTGGAGGGCTTCGAGAACGCCTTTCCGGAGACGCTCTCCGGCGGGATGCGGCAACGCGCGGCCTTGCTGCGCACCTTTCTCACCGACCGCGACGTGCTGCTGCTCGACGAGCCGTTCGGCGCGCTCGATGCGTTGACCCGCCGCGAATTGCAGCGCTGGTTGCTGGGGGTGTGGGAACGCTTCCGCAAGACGATCCTCTTCATCACACACGACGTGGAGGAGGCGGTCTACCTGGCCGACCGCGTCCTGGTCTTCAGCGGGCGACCGGGGCGCATCGTCAAGGAACTGCGCGTTGACCTGCCGCGCCCGCGTCAGGCTATCTCGTTGCTTTCCGAAGACTTGCGCCGTCACGAAGCCGAGTTGCTGGCGGCGCTGGAGGCGGCCAACGGGAATCATGTCGCCGGTGAGGGACGATGACCGATCCCGCCGTGTTGCGATCCTTCTGGGATGCCTGCCGGGCCGCCTTGCCTGGTCTGTCCCTGCCCGCCGAGCCGCCGCCGGCAGACTACTTCTGCGACAACGAACCGTGTGCCAACGAACTGGGCGATCTGGTGCGGCGCGGCATCAAGACCGCGACCTGCGGCCTGCTGTGGAGCTACCAGGCGGAAGGCGCGCCCTTGCCGCAGCCTGGCGCTCTGAGCATCGTTACGGACTGGCAAGGCCGTCCCCTGTGCGTCATTGAAATCACCGAAGTGAGCGTTCGCCCGTACAATGAGGTAGATGCGCAGTTCGCCCACGACGAAGGGGAAGGCGATCGCTCGCTGGCTTATTGGCGCGAGGTGCATTGGCGCTTTTTCTCGCGCGAGTGCACACAGATCGGGCGTACGCCCGCCGCAGATATGCCGCTGGTCTGCGAGCGCTTCCGGCTGCTGTACACCCCTGCCTGACCCGCAGTTGGCTGCGGGGGCATTCGCCTTTTGCGGCCTTGAACCGCAGAGACGCCGAGGGCGCAGAGGAGGGAAATATCAAGAACTCTGTGTCTTTCCCTGTGGCCTCTGTGTTCTCTGTGGTGAATTCTGCCCTCAAACCCGAATACCCTATGACCGCAGTCCCTTTGAAGGGCAGGGCGATGCTGCGCTACACTGGAAAGGGGAGCCAGAAGCACCTGCACAAGGGGGTGAAGCCGTGTCGATTCCGTCCGAACTGGACAGACTGCCGCCTCAGGCAGTGACGGTGCTGCGTTACCTGGCCACACGGGGCAACGCAGAAGTTTCTGTTGCAGAGATTATGTGGATTACCGGCCTTTCGAATGTGGGGATTGGCAAGGGAATTCGGCCCCTGGTCACGCGGCGCTACGTCACCATGACGCAGCCCGGATGTTACGTGCTGACTCCTGCCGGTCGGGAGGCAGCGCGGGAGTTGCTGGAGACTGAGCAGACGACCGCTGAGCCGTCGGCGCAGGGGCAGCGCCCGGAGCGCGTTCACGTGCGGCAACTCTCCGCCTTTGCGCCGTGCGAACTGTCGCTGGACACGCCGTCTTCGCTGCAGGTGGGGTTCGATCCGCCCGACCAGGATCAACCGCCACTACCTGGGCCGTGGCTGCTGATGTTGCGCCTGCGGGCCGACGGGTGCGATGTATCGCCGGAGAGCCATCTGCTGGATTTGCTGCCTCAGGGGATAGGCGGGCCGGTGCGCTTCCGCGTGATCCCGCAGACCGTGGGCAAGCAGCGCTTCCGGCTGGAAGTGCTGGAAGTCGGCACGGGGGGGATCAGCCGGGTGCTGGGGGGCATGTACTTCGACCTGAACGTGGCCGAATTTCCTACGCCAGCGTGCGCCGAATTTCAGGCGCTGGGCGCGTCGGTGAGCTTCCCGCTGGCAGGAGAAGATGTCCGGTGACCATCACCGTGATCAAGAACGATCACACCGGGCGCGAGGTGTGGCGCTACACCGGGCAGGTGCTCGCGCGCGGGACGACCTGGGTGCAGCTTGAGGCGCGTTTCGAGCGCGCACAGGATGTGATCACACCCTATCACACCTTCCGGCGCGGCGATCGCTTCGTCGAGTGGTTCTTCAGCGATCGCTGGTACAACATCTTCGAGATGCACGACGCCGACGACGATCACCTCACCGGTTGGTACTGCAATGTCACCCGTCCGGCCCGCCTGGACGGAGACGTCGTCCGCGCCGACGATCTGGCGCTCGACCTGTTCATCGCGCCCGATGGGACAATCACGGTGCTGGACGAGGACGAGTTCGCGGCCCTACCGCTCGACGAGACGACGCGCGCCCAGGCAAGGCAGGCTCTGCGGGAACTCCAGGAGATGGTGGCGGCCCGCCATCCCCCCTTTGATGCCATTCCGTCTCATCAACCAGCGGAGTCAGGGTAGCGTGAAGCCGTCCCAGGTGCCGGTGAGCGTGTAGCGCAGGGCGTCTATGCCGCCGATGATCAACAGCGCGACGATCAGCCCGGCCAGGGCGGGCACGGCGAGATCGGCCCAGCGAGCGAATGTGTTTTCGCGGCGGGCAAGGCCGACGAAGAGCACGCCTCCCATCAGCACGAACATGAACAGCACGCCGCCCGCGCTGATCAGCCCTAACACAGTGCGCAGCAGGGGTATATCCAGCAGCATCAGCGCGGCGCAGCCCAACGCCAGCGCGTAGAGCGAGATCAGTTCCCGCCAGGAACGCACCGGCGCACAGGGAGCCGGTCTGCGCCACAGCAGGCTGTTGACGATGGGCCAGACGATGGTGATCAGCGCCGCGCCGAAAGTAGCCCCGGTCAGCAGGCGCAGGGTGTTGTGCGGCGGGTAGGGCGGCGTGTAGCCCTCGAAGCTGCTCAGAAAGCTATTCAGCCCGTCGAGCGCATAGCTCAGTGCCAGCAACAATATGACTGCCAGCAAGGGCGGGCGGGGCAGGCGCGACGCGCGTGTCCGGCCCCGGACGGCGAAGAAGATCAGCCCGGCCCAGATGCCCAGATAGACGCCTGTGCAGCGCGCGCAGAGGGGCAGGGGACGGTTGTGAGTGTGGAAGGAACGCTCGGCTATGCGATGGCACACGGCGTAGCCGATGGCGTCGGCTTTGCCCAGCAGGCCTGGCGGAGTGAGTAGCAGCCAGGCGGCGATCCCCAGTGCCGCGACGGTCGTCAGCAGCGCGACGGTGCGCCGCGCGAACCGCTGTGCAGCGGGATGGTGAGGGGCAGGAAGCTGTGACTGAGTTTCCATCATCGCGCCTTGTCCTGCGGGCAAGTGTATGGGCGTCAGGTGTTCCGGGCAAGTGCGGGCTATAATAGAAGGTGCAAAGCGAGTGGGTAGAGCCGGTTGGTGGGAGGTCGTATGCAGATTCTGGTCACTGGTGGAGCGGGGTTTCTGGGCAGCGCGCTGGTGCGGCGGTTGGTTGAACGCGGGCATAGCGTGCGCGTGCTCGACGATCTCAGCGCGGGCGATCCGGCCCGCCTGCCGCAGGCTGCCAGCTTCATGCGCGGCGATGTCAACGATCTGCCCCGCCTGTGGACGCTGTTGCAGGGCGTCGAATGCGTGTATCACCTGGCGGCGCGAGTCAGCGTGCCGGAGAGCGTGCGTTACCCGCGCGAATACAACGCGGTGAACGTGGGCGGCACGGTGAGCGTGCTGGAAGCCATGCGCGATGTGGGCGTGCGGCGACTGGTGTTCGCCTCGTCCGGCGCGATCTATGGCAATCAACCGGTGCAGCCATTGCGCGAAGATCTGCCGCCTGACCCCACTTCTCCCTATGCAGTCAGCAAGCTGGCTGCCGAACACTATGTCAGCACCATCGGGCGCTTGTGGGGCGTGGAGACGGTCTGTCTGCGCATCTTCAACGCCTATGGGCCGGGCCAGCAAATGCCGGTGGCCCATCCGCCAGTCATCCCCCATTTTCTGCGCCAGGTGCTGGGACGCGGGTCGCTGGTGATTCACGGCTCCGGCGCGCAGACGCGCGACTTCGTCTATGTGGACGACGTGGTCGAGGCGCTGATCGCCGCAGCGACCGCGCCAGACGTGGATCGGCGCGTGATCAACGTGGGCAGCGGAACGGAGACGAGCATCAACGATCTGGTGCGACAGATCGAGGCGATCACGGGGCTGGAAGCGCATGTGTTGCGCGTGCCGTCGGAGGACGGCGGCGTTTCGCGCATGTGCGCCGACCTGACCCTGGCCCACGAGTTGTTGGGCTGGTCGCCGCGCGTGTTCCTGAGCGAAGGGCTGCGCCGTACCCTCACCGAGGACGAGCGGTTCGCACGGGGCGTCGCCCGCGTCCATTGAGCGCGCTTTCGGTCAGATTGACGGGCTGGTTTTCCCTGAGCGGCGCGTATAATTTCACCAGGCATAAAGGCAACTTGAGGAGACCGTTCGATGAAACGCAATCTGATCCTGGTCTTGGTGTTGGGATGCAGTCTGGTCCTGCCGTGGCAGGTCACCGTAGCGCAGGGACTGCCGGATTTCGTCGCGCTGATTGACACCGAAGACGTGATGGCTCATGTGCGCGCTCTTTCCGTGGCGATCGGCGCGCGTCCGATGGGGAGCCAGGCCGAAGCGCTCGCCGCTGACTATGTCGCGGCGGCCCTGGCCGACTGGGGCTACGAGGTCACCGTGCAGGAATTCGAGACTACGCCCCCCGGTGCCGACGAGGAAGGCGCAGCCAGTCAACCGGTGACCTCGCGCAATGTGATCGGCGTGCGCCCTGGTGACGAGGCGATGGTGGTGATCGGCGCGCACATGGATTCGGTGACCGATGGCACGGGCGCGGGCGACAATGCCTCCGGCGTGGCGGTGCTGCTGGCGGCGGCGCGGGCGCTGGCCGACTTCGATACGCAACACACCCTGGTCTTCATCGCTTTCGGCGCGGAGGAAGGCGGCGATCCGTCGGGCGCGGATGTCTACGTCGAGAGCCTGGGCGAGGGGGTGGACAACGTGATCGCCATGCTGAACGTGGACTCGGTCGGCGTGGGGACGACGCTCAACGTGTACGCGGGCGCGGTCATCACCTGGCCGGAAGAAGAAGGAGCCGCGCCGACCATCGAGGGCGGGCCGGTGTGGGTGCGCGATACGGCGCTCGACCTGGCCGAAGAACTGGGCCTGCCCTTCGGCACCACGCCCGAAGAGACCTGGGGCGGCTTCACCGGAGACTGGAGCGATCACTACGCCTTCGTGCTGGCCGGCGTGCCGGTGGCGTACTTCGAGGCGTGGCAGTGGGCCGGGGCCGAAGACCCCTGGTGGGGCCAGGAGACGGCTGAGGGCGACGTGATGCACTCTCCAGACGATGTGTATGAGAATGTCGTGCCAGAGAAAGTGGAGATGACGGCGGAACTGGTCGCCGCGACGACTTACGCCATCGCGTCGGGGATGGCGGGGGCGGAATAGACCAGACGTATCCCCGCATTGGGTGTTATTTCCCTGAGAGGTAGCTTTGCAGACTTCCGGGGTCCGTCGGGCTTCGGAAGTCTGTTGTCATTCGCCCTTCTTCCCGCTCTCGTTGCCACCTGCTATACTTCTCGCGTGTCTTGTGACGGTTTTCGCTGCCTGGTGAGTGCCCTATGCCCTCTTCAGCGACAACATCCGCCCGTGCCCTGACCAGTGGGCAGATCGCCCGCGCCGCCGCCGTGGTGATGCTGGCGTTCGTCGCCAGCGGCGTGCTGGGGTTGGTGCGCCAAGCGGCGATCTCGTCCACCTTCGGCGCGGGGGCCACGCTGGATGCGTTCGTCGCCGCGCAGCGCGTGCCGGAAACGCTTTTCGTGTTGGTGGCGGGGGGCGCGCTCGGTTCGGCGTTCATCCCCGTTTTCACGCGCTTCCTGGCGACTGGCGATCCGGACGGCGCGCAGCGCCTGGCTAATGGGGTGATCAGCCTGCTGATCGTCGCCGCGACGACGCTGATCGCGGTGGCGTTTGTTCTGGCCCGGCCTGTCGTGCAGCGCCTGTTGTTACCGGATGCCGCGCCCACGACACAAGCCCTCAGCGTCGAGTTGATGCGCCTGATGTTACCAACCGTGCTCATCTTCGGAGTCAGCGGGCTGCTGATGGGCGTGCTCAACGCGCATCAGCATTTTCTGGCTCCGGCGCTTGCGCCCAGCCTGTACAACATCGGTCTGATCTTCGGGGCGTTGGTGCTGGCTCGCGGCGGGAACATCCGCGGGCTGGCCTGGGGGGCCGTGATCGGGGCGCTGTTGCACCTGGGCATACAGGTGCCGGTGATATGGCGTCTGCGTTTCCGCTTTCGCCCGGCGCTGGGGTTAGATATCCCCGGCGTGCGCGAGGTACTGTTGCTGATGGGGCCGCGTGTACTGGGTCTGGGCGTGGTGCAGGTGAACTTCTGGGTGAACACCGCGCTGGCGTCGGGCATGATGGAAGGCAGCGTTGCCGCGCTGAGCATTGCCTTTACGCTGATGTTCACCGTCATCGGCGTGCTGGGGCAGAGCGTGGGTACGGCGGTCTTCCCCACACTCTCTACCCTGAGCGCCCGGCAAGAGGTGATGGCGTTCCGGCGCACTCTGGCCGATGCCCTGAGCGGGGTACTGTTTCTCTCCATACCGGCAGGGATTGGCGTGGCCGTGCTGAGCAGGCCGCTGGTGGCGGCGCTGTTCGAGCGTGGCGAGTGGACGGCGACTGACACAGCGGGCACTGCCTGGGCGCTGGCGTTCTTCAGCCTGGGGATGGCCGGACATACCACCCTGGAGGTGTTGGTACGGGCTTTCTACGCCTTGCACGATACCTGGACGCCCGTCAAGGTGGGCACGGCGACCATGCTGCTCAATATCGCCCTGTCGCTGTCGCTGATCCGCGTTTTCGGTTATCCGGATAGCACCGACTTCGCTCATGGGCCGTTCGGCGGGCTGGCGCTGGCCATGTCGCTGGCGACGGCTGTCGAAAGTACGACGCTGTGGATCATCCTGCGACGGCGCATCGGCGGGCTGGATGAACGGCGCGTGCTGGGCGGGGCCGCGCGCACGCTGATCGCGGCGGGCGTGATGGCACTGATCCTGTCGGGCCTGCTGGTGGCCTGGTCGAACGGCCCGGCTGTGGGGCGTGGCATTGGCGGGGCGGCGCTGGGCGGGGCGGTCTTCTGGGCGGTGGCCTGGGCGCTGCGCGTCGAAGAAGCGCAGGCATTCCCGCGTGCCCTCTGGCAACGCCTGCGGCGGTAGGAAAAACAACGCGCCCCGTGCGGGTGGCGCGGGGCGCGTCTGTGCTCCAGGCGACAGGGTAACGGTTAGCGGTCCTGGCGAACCACGTCGCTGGCCTGCAGGCCCTTGGGGCCCTGGGTGACGGTGAATTCCACGCGCTCGCCCTCGTGCAGTTCACGGTAACCCGTGCCGACGATGCCCGAATGATGCACGAAGACATCGGGGCCGTTCTCGCGCGCGATGAAGCCGTAACCCTTCTGGGCGTTGAACCACTTGACCGTACCGGTAACTCGCTGAGACATGTTGGGGGACTCCTTCCCTCGATAGGGTGATAGATACTGGTCGTAGAGAGAGAGGAGTTTGCTGCGGGTCAAACGAAAAACCGTGCGCAGTCGATTCAGTTGCGCACGGTCTCACCTGCCGAGTTACGAACAACCTCTTCACTACAAGGGTGTAGTATACAACCATCCGGAGATGCTGTCAATGACCAATTCCCGGATTCGCGAAAATTGCTCGTAACAGCCTATTCCAGCGGCGCGAGCGTCCCGTCGTCGGTGATCTGCCGGACGCGCAACTCCGCTTTGTCCAGCAGATCGCTGCAATGACGGGCCAGCGCCTGCCCCTGTTCATAGAGCGTCACCGACTCGTCCAGAGTCAATTCGCCGGATTCCAGCCGCGCGACGATTGCCTCCAGTTGCGCGTAGGCTTCTTCGAAAGTCAGATGGCTCAGGTCTTGCTCACTCATGGCTCTTGCTCCAGGGCTGGCTTGTGAAGCGTCAGCAAGGTGGCACAGTTCACCTCACCGGCGCGGACAGACGAGGCAAGCGGCCCGTAGGTCTCGGCCAACGGGCTGTTGTTCAGGGTACGGAAGTCAGCGGCAGCCCCCGCTTCGTCTCCCTGTTGCAGTCGTGTGTCGGCCCGCAGCAGGTAGAGCAGCCAGAAATCTGGCTCGCGCATCAGCCCGCGCGACAGGGCTGTCTCTGCCGCCGCATATTCTCCCAGAGCGCAGTAGGACACTCCCTGCACCAGATAGAAATCGGCCAGGTCGGGCAGGACAGCCAGGCCTGCCGCTGTGTCGGCGATGGCGCGGTCGTGACGGCCCAGCATCTGATTGGCGACCGCCGATAGCAGGATGGCATAGGGGTCGGCCAGTTGCTCGCCGAAAGTAGCCCGGATCAAGCGTTCCATGAAGCCTGGGTCGGGGAATTCCGTCAGGATCGTCTCGATATCGCGGAAGGCGTCGTCCAGGCGACCTTCGTGCAATGCCAGCAGCACCCGGAAGATGTAGGGGAAGTTCGCGCCGGGCCGCAGCGACACCGCCGCGTCGAGGTCGGCGCGGGCCTGAGCGCGAGCGTCGGGTTGAGACGTGCCGTAGAGATAGAACAGCGCGCCCCGGTAGAAGCGGGGAAACCAGTCGTCCGGGCGCAGCGCGATGGCCTGGTCGAAGAGCTGAAAGACGGTCTCGTCGTGTGTGGCATGCGCCAGCAGCAACAGCGGCATAGCCCAGTCGGGCGGGCCGAGGCGCTGGGCGGCGAGCGCGTCATTGCGGGCCTGATCAAATTGCCCCTGACTCTGCTTGAGGATGCTGGCATAGGCGTAGAGCAGAGGGTTGCCAGCATCCAACGCCAGGGCTTCGTCCAACGCCGCGCTGCCCTCTGCCGGAGTGTCGCTGAGTAGATAGCGGTGTACCAGCGCGGATACCCCCGTACCGGCGATCTGCGCTGGCTGCACGGAGATGGCTTCCTGAATCGCGCCCGTGCGCATTGTCTCGAAGGCGTTGCCGTCGGCCATCAGCAGTACGTTGAGGGCCGAGAGCACGTAAGGGGCCAGCGACGCGGTGCGCGCGTCGGTCATGTGCAGCCGGATATTGGCAGTGCGTTCCAGCACGTCGCGGGCGAAGCGATTGTAGGGGAAGGCGGCGAGCATGCCGATCTGCACGTTGGCCTCGATCAGGCCGGGGGTGTAGTTGCCCCAGACGATGAGCGTGGCCCCATAGTGGGTCGTGACAGCCTGAGCCTGCTGATCGGACGTCACCTGCAACGGGTAGCGCCGCACCGCGATATTGGCGAAGGGTACGGAGTCTTGCAGCGTCTTTTCCAGATGATCGGCCACGAAGCGGGTGACGTCGGTCTGATGTCCAGCCACCATCTGCCCGATGCCCGACAGCGCTTCGAACTGCGCGACAATGACCAGATACTTGCCTGGCTCCACGGGGGCCAGTTCCGGCCAGGCCGTTGGGCCGGTGCGCTCCCCCTGCGTCACCGCATCCTGGGCGACCAGTGTGCGCCGTTCGGTGTCGCGGGAGCGCGCCCCGCCGCTGAGGATGGCGGCCACCAACACCGCCGAGCAGCCCAACACGACCGCCATCACCATCAAGGCGATCCATTTCAGTTTGCCGGTCGCAGCCAGAACCTCACCGGTCACGGGGGTGACGGCGGGCATGGGCGGAGCAGGGGTGGGGCTGGCATAGACCGACAGGCCGTGCGTCTGCGCAGCGTCAGCCGGCTGCGAGGCGGATGCTTCCGAACCGGCCCGTTCGTCGGGGGGTGTGACGAAGCGCGATGCGCCCGTTTCCAGGTTCTGCGCATGCAACAACAGATTGCGCAGCGGTGTATCCAGGCCGCGCATCAGCGCTTCCAATTCGGCTCCCACCAGGCGTACACTGGGGATGCGCCGCTGACGGTCCTTTTCGAGCATCTGATAGATCAGGTCAACGAGCGGGCGCGGCAGGCCAGGGCGCAGCCGGTCGAGATCGGGCGCGGGCTTGGTGAGGATCGCCGTCAAGATGGCGGCAGTACTGCTCTCCTGGAACGGTACGCGCCCGGTGAGCATCTCGAACAACATGACGCCGAACGACCAGATGTCGGCGCGTTCGTCGAGTTCCAGTCCGTTGCACGCTTCCGGGCTGAGGTAGGCATAGGTGCCAATGACCGAGCCGGTTTGCGTCAGGCGGGTGCGGTCGCCCAGGTGAGCCACGCCGAAGTCGGTCAGGCGCGGCGTGCCGTCTTCGGCCAGCAACACGTTGTCCGGCTTGATGTCGCGGTGAATGATCTGCAGGCGATGGGCGCGGGTGAGTGCATCCGCCAGATCGAGCGCCAGGTTGAGCACGCCTTCGAGCGGCAACCGGCCCTGGGCGTCAATCAGGTCGCGCAGGGAGCCACCCCCCACATACTCCATCACCAGATAGTGTTGTTCCGCCTCGACGACCATGTCGCGGATGGTGACGATGTTGGGGTGATTGAGCTGACGCAGGGCGTCACCTTCGCGCAGGAAGCGGTCGAGCACATCGGGATTCTCCCGCACGACGGCCTGATGCAGCCGCTTGATAGCTACCGTGTCGCCGGCCTGCAGATCGGTCGCTTTGAAGACATCGCCCATGCCTCCGCGCCCGATCTGTACTTCCAGCCGGTACCGCCCGGCGATCAAAAGCTGTGCCTCGTCCATGACTTCTCTCGTTTCGGGCGTGTGCTCAGTCTTCAAGCTGGCGGCGGTGCACCGTCGCCGTCAGACGGCCATCGTACAGGGCGATCTCCAGTGACGTTTGCTCAGGGGCCTGATGTGCGCTGGTCACGCGGACGCCGTCAGCAGTGCGCGTGAGCAGGGCATAGCCGCGTCTCAGCAGCGTGCGGGGGTTGGCGTTTTCCAGCGCGCGCATCTGCGCGGTCAACCGGTCGCGGCGGCGGTGCAGGCTGTGCTCCACGCGCAACGCTGCCCGCGCCAGCAGATCGTCTACTCGCTGCCGGTCGTTGCGAATGCGCACCAGCGGGGACATACGTTCCAGCAGGCGAACCTGTCCGCGTACGGCGGCTCGCATTTCGTCGAGGCGAGTCACCATCAGGCGGTGCAGGCGGGCGGTCAGTTCGCGTGTGCCGCTGCGCAGCGTCGTTATATCCGGCGTGATCAACTCGGCGGCAGCCGAAGGCGTCGGCGCACGCCGGTCGGCGGCGAAGTCCACCAGGGTGAAGTCAATCTCGTGTCCCACACCTGTTACCACAGGGATGCGCGAGGCGACCACGGCCCGCACGACGTTCTCGTCGTTGAAGCACCACAGGTCTTCCAGGCTGCCGCCGCCGCGCACCAGCAGAATCACGTCTATATCGTCGCGCTCATTGAGTCGCTGCAGTGCCGCCACGATCTGCGGGGGTGCCTCTTTGCCCTGCACCAGGGTCGGGCTGAGGATCAGTTCGGCCAGCGGGTAGCGGCGACGCAGGACATTCTGCACATCCTGAAAGGCGGCGGTGGTGGGCGAGGTGACGATCCCGATACGACGCGGGAAAGCGGGCAGCGGGCGCTTGCGGGCCGGATCGAAGAGGCCTTCGGCTTCCAGACGCGCCTTGAGCAACTCGAACTGCCGGTTGAGATCGCCCGCGCCAGCGACCTGCAGCGCATCGCACACCAGTTGGTATTGCCCGCGCGCCTCATAGACGGTCACTGCGCCGTGTGCCAGCACGGCGTCCCCGTGCTGCGGCTCGAAGCTCAGCCAGGCGGCGGTCTGTCGCCACATGACGCAGCGCAACTCGCTGTGCTCGTCCTTCAGGGTGAAGTACAGGTGTCCGGAGGATGCCCGTGTGAAGTTGCTGATTTCTCCCTGCACCCACACGTCCTGCAACAGTTCGTCCTGGTCGAACAGGTCGCGGATGTAGCCGGTCAGTTGAGAGATGGTGAATGGATGAATGTCCATGGAGGCCGCCAGGGTAGCACTGTCGCGCTCATTGTACCCTACACCCGCGGGTAAGGCCATGCACCCGCGTTGTCTTCTGTGCTACAATGATGCCCGGCATGGGTTCGAATTCGGCTCTCTGTCAGCGGAGGGGAGTTCTGATGGACGAGGTTGCACGCGAACAACTGGCGCGGCGTCTGAGCGCCATGAAGCTGAGCGACGTGCGCAAGGAGATTCGCGCGCTGGATCGCGATGCCGTGCTCAAGTTCTACCGCAACTCAATCTGGGACGAATACCATACCCTGTGGCTGCTGCCCAACGCCGGGGTGAGCATCACTCTGGTCGAGAAAGTCAGGTTCAAGGACGGCAAGAAGGAAGTGGGCGGCGGCCCGCGGGGGATGAAGGCCAAAGAAACCGAGTTCGTGTATGTGGGAGCGCGCGTGGAACCGCTGACGCGCCCGGCCCACAAACGCGGCGGCAGCGGGCCAGTCGCGGCCATGTCGGGCGCGCGCCAGCACGATGGGCGCACAGGCTAGCGAGCGCGCGTACAGGCCGACTGAGATAAAAGGTGGGGGGCGCAGCGTCTGCGTCCCCCGCGCTATTATACGGGCAGGCTCGTTGCAGAGCCTCGCTAATCCTCGAAATCTTCCTCGGTGACGGTGAGGCCCAGGACGTGATAGCCGCCATCAATGTAGATGGTCTCACCGGTGACCTGCCGTCCCCAGTCGCTGGCCAGGAAGACCGCCACATTGCCCACGTCTTCCTGCGTGATCTGCGAGCGCAGCGGCGTGATCTTCTCGCTGTATTTCAGCATGGTGCGGAAGCCCGGCACACCCGCCGCGGCCAGCGTCTTGATCGGGCCGGGGCTGAGCGCGTTGACGCGCACGCCCTGCGGCCCCAGGTCGGCGGCCAGATAGCGCACGATGTTCTCCAGCGCGGCTTTGGCGATGGCCATCACGTTGTAGCGCGGGACGACCTTTTCCGCAGCGTAGTAGGAGAGGGCCATGATGCTGCCGCCATTGGGCATCATCTCGGCGGCGTGACGTGCCAGCGGGATCAGGCTGTAGGCCGAGATGTCCAGCGCCAGTTTGAAGCCCTCGCGACTGACATCGCGGAAGCGCCCGCCCAGATCTTCGCCGGGCGCATAGGCGATGGAGTGCACCAGCACGTCAATCGTGCCGAAGCGTTCCCGCGCTTTGGCGAACGTCGCGGCGATCTGCTCGTCGGAGGTCACGTCGCACTGTTCGACGAAGTCTATGCCGGCTTCCTGCGCCAGCGGGAACACCCGTTTTTCGAGCACCTCCCCGGCGTAGCTGATGCCCACTGTCGCTCCTTCGCGCAGAAAGGCTTCGACAATGCCCCAGGCGATGGAGCGCTTGTTCGCCACGCCAAAGACCAAAGCTGTTTTGCCGTCCAGAATACCCATAGTGCTTGCCTCCTTGGTATGTCGGTAATAGTAACACGGGCTGCCCTGCTTGGTCACGGTACAGTCGCGTTTGGGGCGCGTGCAAAATGTGTCGGGCAGTTGGCCGTGCGTTGCTGTCCCTCACCCCTCAGTCCCCTCTCCCTCGCGACTTACGTCGCGGGGCGAGGGGAAGCCACCCGCCTGCCTGGACACATCCCTTCGCTCGCTGCGCAAGAGAAGAGGGCGGGTTATGGGGGCCATCCGGCGAACCAAAGTCACTGACAACCTTTGCCTGCCCCCTCGTGTTTTGGGGCGCGCCGAGTCAGCGGCGCACCAGCACCGGCGTGCCGATCTCCGCCCACTGATAGAACCAGGCGGCCTCGTCGGTGGGCAGGTTGACGCAGCCATGACTCATGGGCTGGCCGAAGTTGTCGTGCCAGTAGGTGCCGTGCAGACCGTATCCCTGGTAAAAGTACATCACCCAGGGCACGTCGGGCAGGTAATAGTCGGGGCCGCGCATGGTTTGCGCGGGCAGCTTGCGGTAGATGCTGAACTCGCCCTGCACAGTGGGTGTATCGGGCAGACCGGTCGAGACGGTCACCTGACGCACCAGCCGTCCATCTTCGTAGGCTTTGACGACCTGCTGCTCCAGTTCGACCACGATCTCCTTGCGCACCCGCTGCCGGGCCAGTTGATCGGCGTCCGGATGCTGATACCCGCCGCGCACCGACGGGCCAACGCGCGTCACCGGCACGGTGAGCGTCTGCCCCACGCTGAGCACATCGGGATCGGGCAGGCTGTTGAGCGCGGCCAGCGCCATCCAGTTGACGCCGTAGCGGTAGCCGATGCGCATCAGCGTATCGCCGGGCTGCACGATGTGCTTCATGCCCGCCGCAGAGCGCAGGGCAGCGGGCACGATGTCCGGAGTAGGGGTAGGGCTGGGGGTGGGTGACGGGGTGATCGTCGGCGTCGCTGTGGCGGTCGGTGTGGGCGCGAGCGTCGGTTCTGGGGGCAGGCGGTCCGGCGCAACCACGCACAACCGCGCTCCCCCGTTGAAGCGCCCCTTGTGGGTCAGGCGGACGGCCTCGCCGGTGCCGATGTCTACCAGCGCCAGTTGCACATCTCCCGGCCCGCCCACCGAAGCCAGCAGGTGCGTGTCGTCGCCCCAGGCCCAGGCGATATCGGCCACGTCACTGGCGCGGATGGCGCGCGGTTCGGGCAACTCGAAGTCCAGCAGCCAGATGTCGGCGGTTTGCGGATCGGTGAGATCGGGCCACACGGTGTAGGCGATGCGCTCGCCCGTGGGGTCGAAGACAGGCCAGAGCTGATTGTCCGCGCTGAATTCGGGTGGCAGCACCGGGAATTCGCCCTCGACCTCTTCTTCCAGGACGGTGAGGAAGACGTTCCAGGGGCCAAATTGCTCGCTGGAGAAGAGCAGTTGCCGCCCGTCGGGACTCCACGACGGCGACGTGTCGCGGCCCAACTCGGTAGTTACCTGGCGCTGATTGCTGCCGTCCGCGTTCATCAGCCAGATGGTGGGCACACCGTTGTTGCGCGTGGAGACGAAGGCGATCTGCTGCCCATCCGGACTGAAGATGGGCGCGAAGTTCATCCCCGCCGAGTTGGTGAGGGGGATGGGCTGCGTCTGATCGAGCGGCAACAGGTATATCTGGTAGCTGCCAGTGGCATCGGAGGCGAAGACGACAGAGCGCCCGTCGGGAGAGCACGACGGTTCGCGCTCGTTGGCCAGCGAACCGGTCAGGCGACGTTCGACGCCATTGAGCGTCATCAGGTAGAGATCGTCGTTGCCGTTGCGGTCGCTGTAGAAGACGATCTGATACGGCTCGGCGGGCGGCGGCGGAGGCGTGGGCGAAGGGGTGATCTGCGCCTGCGCCGTCTGCGTGAGCGCGTAGATGGCGACTGCAGTCTGCGTGAACGGCAGGATGCCCGCGATGGCCGTGTTGGTCAGCGCGATCCCCGTTGCTTCCAGCGCCGCCGTGCTGAGCACAGTCGGCGAAGGGGTGACGGTCGCGGTGGGCGAGGGTGAGGCCGTCGCGGTGAGCGATGGCGTGACGGACGGAGTAGGGCTATCCGCCTGGGCGACGGCAACGACGGGCGAAGGGGGGGCCAGGGTAGGCTCCGGCGGGGCGATGAGCGTGGCCCGCGCGGTTGCCAGGTCTTCCAGGCGGGCCAGGGTGGGCACGGGCACGTTGTCTTCGCCCTGACCGCAGGCGCTCAGGAACAGGGCGGTCAGCACTACCAGCCAACCGATTCCACGGCACCAATGCACTTGGCGGAAAGTCGTCCACGCGGTCACGCTGCGCCTCCTGCTGCTGAGCACGACGATGGGCGTCTCGCACACGCGATCCACGCGAAACATTGTAGTGCAGGGGCGGCAATTTCAACAAGCGAACCGGCGACCGTCCGGTACACAGGCAGAACGAACTCGCGCTGCTCAGCGGACGCGGCGCACCCACTGATCTTTGAGTTCGATCCGGGTCACGTCGGGCGCTTCCAGGAAGGCCAGCACCAGGCGAGAGAAAGCAGCGCTGTCTTCCAGCATGGGGAAGTGTCGCGTGCCGGAAAGGGAGATCACGCCGAAAGTGCTACGCCCGTTGGTCAGAGATTTGAGCATGGCATCGGCAGGCACGGGCGCGAACGTGTCTTTCTCGCCATAAACCAGCACGGCGGGCATGGACAGCGTCTGCAGGTCGCGCAGTGTGTCTACCTCCGCGAAGGCATCCAGGCTGGCGGCAAAGGCGGCGGGATCGGCCTTCTCTACCTCGATGCGCAGCTTGTCCTGATCGGCTCCGGCCTCGACGTGCTGCCTGAGCAACTCGAACCGGTCGAAGCTGGACAGATGCTGTTTGAGCGGATTGGGGCGCGTTGCATTGGTCGCGCTCTCTGGACGGGCTGTCTCCGCTTCGCCGCCCGTGGCCGAGGACACGTTCAGCAGTGGTCTGCCGGTTGCGGCTGCCAGGCGCGCCTCACCGATGGCACGCGCCTTCTGTTCCAGGGCGACTTCCGGCGCGGCGGCGACTGATGCGCTGGACGCGGTTGCGGCAGGCGGGTCGGCGGACGGGCTGGAGGGGGCAGCAGCATCCGGCGCTGTCGGGGCGGACGCGGTAGCGCTCCCTTGCTCGCCCGCCGCTGACGCGGGGCCGGCGGAGCTGTCCGCTGCGACACTTGCCTGAGCTTCCGGCTCAGGCCTGGTGCTCGCTTCCGCAGCGGCTGGGGATGGGGAAGTCGCCGGGGCGCTTTCCTTGGGCATATCAAAGAGCGGCGGGCTGACGGCCAGCAGGCGCGGGACGCGATCCGGATGGGTGACGGCAAAGCGGGCGATCACTGCTGCGCCCAGATCGTGCCCCACCAACGCCGCCTTGGTGATGCCCAGCCGATCCATGAATTCTTCGAGTAGCTGCACCTGCATGGCGAAGGAGTAGCGCGCCTTGTTGCGCCCGGAATCGCCAAAGCCCCACAGGTCAATGGCGTAGACGCGGTACTTCATGCTGAGGTGTCCCATGGCTGGCACCCAGTACCGCCACGACCCCAGCCAGCCATGCACCAGGATCACCGGGCGGCCACGCCCCAGCACTTCGTAGTGAATCAGATCGTTCTCAATCGTGATCGCGCTCATGCTCTGCCTCGGCAGGGGCAGCCTTTTCTGCGGGCGTTGCTGGGCTGGCGAAGCGGGCCAGAATTTCGTTGACCCGTGCGTTCAGTTGATCCGGCGCAAAGGGCTTGAGGATGTAGTCGTAGGCTCCCGCTTCCATGCCAGACTCCATCTCGCTCTGCTGCCCTTTGGCGGACAGGAAGACGACCGGCGTATGCTGCAGGCCATCCATGGCCTTGATGGCGCGACACGCTTCGTAGCCGGTCATGCGCGGCATGCGCACGTCGAGCAAGATCAGGTCGGGCTTCTCTTTGGGGGCCAGTTGTACGGCTTCTTCACCATTGCGGGCGGTGATCACTTCGTGTCCCCCAAAGCGCAGGGTGAACTCGATCAGGTCGCGGATATCCCGCTCATCTTCGGCAACCAGTATGCGAGCCATTGGCTATCTCATCACTCCCCTTCAGCGCGCGCGGTAGCGTCCATGGTCTCCATCTCCGACGCACGCACTGGCAACCGCACGTAGAACGTCGTCCCTTTGCCCACCTCGCTATCGAACCAGACCTCGCCGCGGTGGAACTGCACCAGTTCGCGCACAATGGCCAGCCCCAGGCCCGTGCCCGGCGTGTCCATCACCAGTTCGTTGTACTCGTCGCCCCGGAAGAAGCGCTCGAACACGCGCGGGGCGATCTCCGGCGGAATGCCGATCCCTGTATCGGATACGGCGAAGACGACCTGCCCGGTAGCCGGGTCGCGCTCTGCGGACAGGGTGATCGTCCCGCCTTCGGGCGTGTAATTGAAGGCGTTGTCCGCCAGGTTGGTCAGAATTTGCGCTACCTTGTCGTAGTCGCCCCAAACGGTCAGCGTGGGATCGTCGGGCGGACGGGCGATCACTTCCATGACTCGGCCTTCGTCTTCGGAGCGACCGCGCAGATGGGCCGCTACCTGATTGATCACGCCAGCCACATCTACCGGCCCGAAGCGCAGTTCGACGCGGCCCTGGTCAATGCGGGAGATGTCGAGCAGGTCGTTGACGAGGATGCTGAGGCGGTCGGCGTTGTTCTTGATCGTCTCCAGGAAGCTGCGCTGCTGTGGCTGCACTTCCCCCGCTGCCCCCAGCAGCAACAGGTCGGCGTACCCTTTGATCGAGGTCATGGGCGTGCGCAGCTCGTGCGAGACAGTCGCCACGAACTCGCTCTTCAGCCGGTCCACTTCCACTTCGCGGGTGATATCGCGGAAGACGGAGACCGTGCCCAGGAACTGCTCGTCCAGGTACACCGGCGAGACGCGCACGCTGATCACCCGCTTGCCTTCCAGTTCCAGCCGCTCTTCCAGGAATTCGCCCGGTTCATAGCTGGCAGGATCGCGCATCCAGCGCTGCACGGCGCTGGTCAGGCGGGCGCGGCCTGGCCCGTACAGACCGGCTATGTCCGCCATGGTGCGGCCCAGGACGCTTTCCACCGGCAGGCCCAGGATGCGCGACGCCGTCTGGTTGAAGACGATGATCTCGCCGAATTCGTTGGCGACGAGCACGCCGTCGGCCACCGAGTCCAGGATGGCGGCGCTCTTGGTCGCCTCGATCTGCTCCTGGCGCAGCAGCGCACCCAGCCGCTCGGCCTGATCGCGGATGAGGCTGTAGAGTTCGGCGTTGTTCATAGCGTTGGCGACCTGATGCGCCGCCGCCGTCACCAGGCGCAGGTGATCTTCGGTGAAAGCGCCGGGACGGTCGCTGTAGAGCATGGCCACGCCCAGGATGTCCTCGCTGGTTTCGATGAGCACCGCCATAGCCGAGCGCGGGATATCGTCTGCTGCGCTCATGCGCAACCAGCGCGGGTCTTGCTGCACATCCTCCACCACCACCGAGCGGTGATTGCGCACCGCCCAGCCAGCCAGCCCTTCGTCGAGGGTCAGGGTGGGCTGCTCTACGCCGTTGCCAGGCAGTGCCCCTTCTGGCCAGCCGTAGTGAGCACGGAAGACTAGGCTTTCCGCCTCGCGGTCGAGCTGCAGGATCGCGCCGTGCGTCGCACCGACTGCGTGGGCCACCAGTTCGAGTGCCCGGCTGAGCAGCCGATCCATGTCCAGGCTGGAAGCCAGTTCGGTGCTGATGCCATACAGCGTGGCGATGTGCTGGCGTTCCTGTTCCAGTTCGGCGGTGCGCTCGCGCACGCGCTGTTCGAGTTCCTCGGCCAGCTCCAGCGTTTGCTGGAACAGACGCATACTCTGAATGGCGACGCCAAGCTGAGCGCCAACGGTGGTGAGGATGCGCTGATCGCCAGACGAGAACGCCAGCGGGTTGCGATCGTTGCGCACGGCCAGCACGCCGATCACTTCGTCGGCGGCGAAGAGCGGCACGCCCAGGAAGCACCGCGCTTCCGGCATCATCGTCTCTATCTGCAGGTTGTGGCGCAGGTCATACAGGTCCTGCCCGGCCAATAGCAGAGGCGCGCGTCGCTCGATGACGACGGAGAACTCGTCGCGGCCCAGGGGACGCGGCGGCTCGTTGAGTGGCTCTTCGTCCAGCACATTAGTGGCCAGGGGGAAGCTGATCTGTTGACTGAGCGGATCATAGAGCGCCACATAGAGCGCGTCAGCGTCGGTGAGGCTGGGCAGCAACGTGTCAATCACCAGCAATAGTTCTTCCAGCGTGTTGGCCGCCGACAGGCCGTTGGAAATATCATTGATGACGTAGAGTTCCTCGACGGTGCGGCGCGTCTCGGTCTGCAGGCGGGCGTTTTCGATGGAAATGGCAGCCTGACTGCCGAGCGCCTGGGCCAGCCGCAACATCCCCGGCAGGAACCTGCGTTCCGGATCGAGCAATTCCACCTCAACCAGGCCAATCGCCACATCGTTGACCACCAGCGGGATGAGGACGCGCGAAGCTGCCGCATGCCGCAGCATGAGATCGCGTTCGCCGGGGGGCAGGTCGGGATCGTCGGCGCGCACCACGATCAGGGTGCGTTCGCGCAGCGCTTTGCTGCGCAGAGGGTAGGGGGCCAGACTGTACACGTCGCCCACCTGCTCCGAGGGCACACCCGCCGACCGCGCGCTGACCTCGCCGCGTACCACCAGCGTATCGTTGACATCGTCCCACAGGAAGACCGTGCAGGCGTCGGCGCTGAGCGCGGCCACCATCTGCACCGTCACTCGCCGCGCCACTTCGTTCAGGTCCAGGGTGACGGCGGTCGCCTGAGCCGACTCGAAGAGCGTCTCCAGTTCGCGTGTGCGTTGCGCTGTCTGTTCGAACAGAGCCGCATTCTGCACGGCGATCGCCGCCTGACTGCCGATCGTCTGCGCCAGCTCGATCTGCTCGTCGGTGAAGATACGTTCTGGAGCCAGTGCGTTCAGGCACAGCACACCGATGGCCTGTCCCCCCGCCACCAGCGGCACCAGCAATGAGCGGTAGACATCTTCGCGACGCAACCAGGTGCGCAGGGCTTCGTAAAGCGGGTCGCCAGGCACCCGTTCAATCACGATCGGCACCAGTTCATCCTGGATCAGATGGAGCGCGGCGTTGTCGGTCACTGCCAGCATCAGTTCCGGCGGAGCGTCGCCGCGGGGGTATTCGACCACGACGTGGGCTGTGTTGCGCTCCGGATCAATTTGCAGGGCTGCGCCGTCGGTGATGCCCAGGGAAATGGCTGCCTCGCGCAGGGCGATCTCGAAGATGTTCTCCAGGTCCAGCGTCTGCGCCAGCGCCAGCGCCACGCGGTTGAGCAGCGCCATGCGTTGCGCCTGCGCGTCGAGGGCAGCGGCGCGCTCCTGGGCGCGCGCGAAGAGTTGCACGTTCTCCAGCGACACGGCAGACAGGTTGGCCAGGCGCTGGATCAGTTCGTGGTTCTCTTCAAAGCCGAAGGCATTCTCCAGTTCCGTGCCCAGGCGCAGCACACCGATCGCCTGCACGCCGGAGATCATCGGCACCAACAACGTGCTGCGCTCGCCCGCATCGTACCAGGCCCGCAGGTCGCTGAATTGCTCGCGCGCGTCGGCCTGACGTTCCAGGCGGAAGAAGCGCGCTGTAGCGGCGCGGAAGACTTCCCAGGTGGCGGTGCCGCCGATTTCCAGGGGCACATCGCGCACCACTTCCGGCACGGTGATACCCGTGACTTCGGCCTGATACACGTCGAAGTGACCGGCTATGTCGTCGTAGAGCGCTACGCTCATGCGGGTGAAGGGCACCAGCCGTTGCAGGCCGCGCGCGATGGCCGCCACGATCTGCTCTGGCCGGATGGAAGCCGACACCGCCTCCATGACCTCGTTGAGGCGCTGTTCCTGCTCGGCGGCGCGCAGCGTTTCCTGGTAGAGCCGACCAGTCTCGATAGCCGCGGCAGCGTGTGCGGCGAACAGCTCAAAGGGTTGCAGGGACGCTTCGGTGGGGGCACGCCCGTCGAGCGGATCGCGCATGGTGATGATGCCGATGATACGCTGCTGATCCTGCCCGATCAACGGCAGATAGACCACATCGCGCGGGTGCCAGACTCCTTCGGGCACGCTGGGCGGCGTGATCACCTGTCCTTTCAGCACGTTTTCGCGTACCCAGGGATGGTCGTAGCGCAGGTAATAGCCCGCGCCCACGCGCAATTCGTGAAAGGCCAGGTCGTTGAGCCAGCGCCGCCACACCGTGCCAGGGATGATCTCCTCCTGCAGCAACACGTTCTCGTCGGACGCATAGCCGGCCTGGATCAGGGCGGTCGGCTCCAGCCGTTCGTCGCGCAGGGTGATGACCACATGATTCCAGCCCGCTTCGCGGATGCCGTCGGCCACCACCTGCAGGCGCGAGGGGATGTCTTTGGCAGCCTGGATGCGCGTCGCCACGCGGTGCAGTTGCGCCAGGCGGTCGCGCTCGCGGCGGGTGGCCTCTGCTTCCTGCTGAATGCGCTCGATCAGGCGGTAGTTCTCGATGCTGAAGGCGGCCTGACTGGCGAAAATCTCCAGCGCTTCCACAATGGCGAAGGTGGGGCGGCGACCCGACTGAGGCTCGTCTACGCTGATCAGCCCCAGCAAGCGCCCGCCGGAGCCAGTGAGCGGTACCAGCAGCAGGTCATCAGGATGCCAGGCGCGCGGGCCGCTGCCCATGCGTTCTTGCAGCACAGCGTAGGTTGGCAGCCCAGCGGTCAGGTCTTCGCTGCCTTCGGCGGGCAGGAAGTAGCTGTTGCTGATGCGGAAGCTATCCTGCATCAGGCTATATGCCTGTTCGAGCGGGGGCGCGGTCTGGCGCAGTTCCTCGAACACCGAGAGCGGCAGACCTGCCTGAGCGGTGCGGCGCAGCACTCCGGCTTCCTCGTCTACCACGCTGATGAGCACGACGTTGAAGCCGACCGTCTCCTGGATACTGTGCGCAACCTCTTCCAGCAATTCCTGCAGACTGGCCCCCTGGCGGAACATCTCGCCCAGGCGAAAGATACGTCCCATACGCTCGGCGCGTACACGCAAGGCGCGGTTGGCCTCGATCTGCTCCTGGTAGCGCCGCGCATTGGTGATGGCGACCGTCGCCTGATCGGTCAGCGCCTGGGCGAACTCGACCATGCGCTGGTCGAAGGCGGCGGGTTGCGTGCTGTAAAGGTGCAATGCGCCGATGATCTGATCGCCGAGGGAGATCGGCACGATCAGCGAGGAGCGCGCGCTGGCCGGACGCGGCTCGTAGTCGCTGTGCTGGTAGTCGTCTATGAGCAGGCGTTGGCCACTGAGGATGGCCGTGCGTTCGGCAGGCGTCAGTTCGTTGAGGGTGCGTTCTTCGCCGAAGCGTTGCTCGATTAGCGGCCTGTCCTCGGCTTCCCACTCACTCCGCTCGGCCAGCAGGACGATGCTCACGCCCGTCGCGCCGGTGGAGCGCAGCGCTTCCTGGCGGATCACTTCCAGCACGCGGTCGAGTTCCAGCGTGCGGCTCAGTTCGTGAGTGACACGGCCCAGGGCGCTCAGTTCCTGAACCCGCAGGTGCAGGTCCTGGCCACCGGTGGCCTGCAGTCGCAGGCGATCGATCAGCGCGGCGACCTGTGTGGCAATGGCCGCCAGCAGGTCGGCGTCTTCTTCATCGTAGGGCACGCCGTCGGAACGGTTGGCGACGATCAGCTCGCCGATGGCGCGATCTTGCACCAGCAACGGCACCTGCACCCACGCGCGCAGCCCGTGACGCTCGATCAGCGGGCGATAGGGGGGCAACACGCGCGCATCGGCAGCCAGATTGTTGCTGAGCAGGGGGCGACGCGATATCAGCACGCTCTGCTCAAAGTCGGGCGTGTAGGCGTCTATGCGATACGGCTCATCGAGAGCCACGCCCCAGACGTGACGCGGATCGAGCACCAGCGCGCCGCTGCGTTCGTCCACCAGCGCCGTCAGCACTGCCTCCGAACGCAGGATATTCGCCACGGCCACCAGCACGTCTTCCAGCGTTTCCAGGCTGGGCGTGCCGCGCGTGGCGATTTCGGCCACCGCCCGCAGCCCTTCGGCGTGATGCGTGCGGCGCTGCATTTCGCCGACCAGCCGCGCGTTGTCAATGAGCATGGCCGCCTGCCCGGCGAAGATAGAGAGCAACTGCGCTTCGTCGTCGCTGAAGTCGCGCCCATCGCGCCGGTTGGCTACCTGAATGATGCCCAGCCGCCGCCCGCCGACGATCAGCGGGGCGATCATCGTCTGCTGCATCCCCACTTCAACGGCCAGCGCGCCCAGGGCGGTCTCCAGCGCCGCCAGGTCACGGCGCAAGTCGTTGCATACCCAGGTGTCGCGCGTCTGCCACAGTTGCGCGACGGGGCTGCCCGGCGGCGAGGGAATCTGGTAGAAGCGCACGCGCTCCTCGTCGTCCATGCCGTAGAAGGGGCGCTGACTGACCAGCATCTGTTCGGCAGGGTCGTAGAGGAGAATGCCGCACATCTCCGCGTCGAAGAGCGCGGCAATGCGCGCTGTGATCTGCCCGTAGAGTTCGGCGGGGCTGCGCACTGCGCCCATCGCCCCCGCGATCTGTTGCAGGCCACCCAGGGCACGCGCCCGCCGACGAGCCTGCTCGTGCAGCCGCATGTTATCCAGGATCACCGCGGCCTGCCCGGCAAAGACGGTCAGCCGCCGCAGATCGGCTTCGTCGAAACGTCCCTTCTGCTGCTCGTTGGCGACCAGCAACATGCCCACCCGCCGTCCGCCGGCCAGCAGCGGAACCAGTGCCAGGCTGTGCATGACGATGGCCGTCATCAGTTCGCCCAGGCCGAGCGCGCGCAGCAGGGCGTCGTCGGGGGCATTGGTGAACCAGGGGGTTTCGGCCTGCCACACTCCGGCCAGATCGGGATGGGCCGTGGGGGAAACGCGGTGCCCGGCGATCAACACGTCTGGCGCGCCATAGAAGGGCGGCTGCGCGTGCAGGATACCCTCTGTTTCGTCGTAGAGCAGCACACCGCACACGTCAGCCCGCAGCAACCCCGCAATGCGGCTGGTGATCTGTCCGGCGAGGGCGCGGATGTCGTCCAGGCGACCCGCTACTTCGGCCAGTTGTTGCACGCCGCCCAGCGTGCGCAGACGTTCCGCCTGTTCGCTGGCGAAGCGGGCCATCTGCAGGGCCGCGGAGACCTGCCCGGCGACCGCCTGCAGCAGCGCCAGATCGCGCCGGTCGAAGGCGCGCGGCTGACGGTGCCCCAGTTCCAGCGTCCCCACGCACCGTTCGCCCGCCAGCAACGGCACA
>AMZC01000324.1_pt1 | contig 36933 bp, 28 predicted proteins | sample 948551 | NCBI WGS metagenome assembly AMZC01 (sample SAMN01120625, study PRJNA171369) | bioreactor sludge metagenome | biome: sludge; isolation source: anaerobic thermophilic cellulolytic sludge from lab reactor | place: China: Hong Kong, Shek Wu Hui wastewater treatment plant | collected... | reverse complement strand
TTCTAGCTTTTTGTGGGACAATCATATTATAATATTTTAAGTTACTGATAAAACAAATAGTATACCAGTTTTTTTAATGTTAATTATTAAACTTATAGAAATCACCTGATTAGGAGTAAAGTTATGAAAAGAGCTTGTAAATTTCTATATGTAACTTTGATATTTTCTTCAATTTTGACAGCGTGTTCAAAGGAAACGGTTTCAAATAACTCTGATATGGGTCTTGAAACTCTTCAGCCGATCATTACTGCTGAGAAAGAGAAATTTAAGGTTTTCAGATAGGATATAAGGATGATTTGGGGGGAACAATAATCGCTATAGAAAAAATTGACAAATATAATTTGAAGAACTTATCAGGAATATCCAGAAACGGCAGGTATTTTTTGTTTCATAACGCCGGTCAAACAGAGAGCGGCTTAGAAGACAATACCACACTGACTATATGGGATAATGAAGAAAAAAGGTATATGCCGAAGCTTCGGGAAAGCATGTACCGACTTTCAGGGGATATCCCATAATCGATGAAAAGGATCTAAAAGTATATTTTAGAGGAATAAAAACAGCTTATTATGTTGACTTTAAGAAGAACGAGACAGTGGATTTATTTCAAAAATACATCTTAAAGTATATGAAAGATGACGGTATCGATTGGGAAAATGTTAACGGCTTTGTTGACTGGCCGGCTTATGACAACGGAAATTTGTTTGTAAATGTTGTTTTTTCCGTTGATTCAAAGCAGAAATGCAAGCTATATCATATTAAGGATAATGAGTGTAAGGAAGTAAAGATAAAAATAAACGAAGAAATAGCTTATATGAGAAGTTTGGGTGCTATTGAAGGCAACAGGTTGATGTATAGAATAAATTCAAAGTTTTATATTATAGATTATGAAGGAAATGTGCTTGAGGAAAGGCTGTTGATTGATGATGAGATATTTAACACCTTGGGTGCATATAGAATGAGAGTATCCTATGATGGAAAGAAAATCCTCTACGAACTGGGAAAAAACCCTATTGATTTAAACATCTATGACTTAGAAACAGGAAAAACAAGAGTTTTATGCCCTGGTGGATATAATGACGGGGAATACGGGGATAAGGATACTTTTGAACTATATGGCTTAAGCCATATAAATTTATGGTCGGGAAACAATACAGTTATTGTCGTTATTGAACTTTATGATAAAGAATCAGGAAATCAAACAATCGTAGCCAAGGCTTTCGAAAGTGACTAGAATTACAGCTGTTCAAATCATCCGGCAGCAGTTTAAGGTATAGCTTAGTTGTAAAAATTATAAAAAATACTTGACTAATTATAAAATTTAGAATAGAATGAGGTGTAAAGTATTTTACTTTACAGGTGTAAAGATGGATAAAATATATGAAATATCCCTTTTGTTAGATTTTTACGGACAGCTGCTATCAAAGAAGCAGTATGAAATATTGGATTTACACTTTAATAACGATTATTCCCTTGGGGAAATTGCCGAACATTTTAACATAAGCAGACAGGGGATTTTTGACAATATAAAACGTGGAAAAGCCTATTTGTTAAACTTAGAAGAGAAGTTGGGACTTGTTAATAAATTTACCGAGCAGAAGGCAAAGGCAGAAAAAATTTTGGAATATATAAAAAAAATCAATAAAGAAAATATGAATAAGGAAGATATTGAATATTTAAAAAAGATAGAAATCGGAATAATGGATATAATTGAGAGTTGATTAAGAGTTATCTGTAATATTTGGTAAGTATGTTCAGCAGAAAGTGAAACAGTTTGTAGTTATATGATTGCGGATAGCTAGGATAAAGATGAGGTGTCTGATATATGGTGTTTGAAGGACTTTCAAACAAGCTTCAGGAAGCTGTCAGGAAGCTTAAGGGTAAGGGAAGAGTTACCGAAAAAGACGTAAAAGAAATGATGCGTGAAATAAAGCTGGCGCTTTTGGAAGCTGATGTTAACTTTAAAGTTGTAAAAGACTTTATAGCTAAAGTTTCCGAAAGGGCAGTAGGGCAGGATGTTTTGGAAAGCCTTACTCCGGGACAACAGGTTATAAAGATTGTTCATGAAGAGCTTATAAATCTGATGGGACCCGGGCAAAGCAAACTTGTGTTTGCGCCCAAACCTCCTACTGTTTATATGATGGTAGGTCTGCAAGGTTCCGGTAAAACTACTACTTCAGGTAAACTTGCAAACCTTTTAAGAAAACAGGGTAAAAAACCCCTTTTGGTTGCCTGTGACGTTTACAGGCCTGCGGCTATCAAGCAGCTGCAAGTAGTTGGAGGTCAGCTTGGGGTTGATGTATTTTCGATGGGAGATAAAACAAATCCTGTCGACATTGCAAAAGCAGCAATAGAGCATGCAAAATCCAAACAGTACGATTTGGTGATTATAGATACAGCCGGTCGTCTTCATATAGATGAAGCGCTAATGGATGAGTTAAAGAACATTAAAGAAAGCGTAAGACCTACTGAAATACTCCTTGTAGTTGACTCAATGACCGGGCAGGATGCGGTTAATGTTTCCGAGACCTTCAATGAAAAGCTCGGGATTGATGGAGTAATTCTTACCAAGCTTGACGGTGATACAAGAGGCGGAGCTGCTTTATCGGTTAAAACGGTTACCGGTAAACCGATTAAATTCATCGGTATGGGGGAAAAACTCAACGATTTGGAACCGTTTTTCCCTGACAGAATGGCCTCAAGAATTCTTGGAATGGGCGATGTGCTAAGTTTGATTGAGAAGGCCCAGGAAGCTTTTGATGAAAAGAAAGCTTTGGAACTGGAAAGAAAGATGCGTACTCAACAGTTTACGCTTGAGGATTTCCTGGAACAAATGCAGCAAATAAAGAAGATGGGGCCTTTAAACAAGATTTTAGGTATGATACCGGGAATAAATGCCGAAGCGCTTAATGCAATCAATACAGCAGACAGCGAAAAGGAACTTGCCCGTTTTGAAGCGATAATTAAATCAATGACAAAACAGGAGAGAAATGATCCTTCAATAATAAACGGCAGCCGCAGAAAGAGAATTGCAGCCGGCAGCGGTACTAAAGTCCAGGATGTTAACAAAGTATTAAAGAGCTTTGAAGAGATGAAAAAGATGATGAAACTTATGAATGATTTAGGCAAACACGGTAAGAAAGGATTTGGAAATAAATTCAGATTACCGTTTAGATAAAAATTGCAGCAAAACTTGTAGCAGGAGGTGAAAACAAATGGCAGTTAGAATAAGATTAAGAAGAATGGGTGCTAAAAAGAGCCCGTTTTATAGAGTAGTTGTTGCTGATTCAAGATTTCCTCGTGATGGAAGATTCATCGAAGAAATCGGTACTTACAATCCACTTACTGAGCCAAGTTCAATAAATATTGATATTGAAAAAGCACAAAAGTGGATTAAAAACGGTGCACAGCCAACAGATACTGTTAAGAAATTATTAAAGCAAGTTGGAGCTATACAATAATAAAAATGCAAAAATTAGGGTAAAAGAACGGGAGGTATGACTGAATGAAAGAACTTCTCGAAACAATTGCCAAAGCCTTAGTAGATTACCCGGATGATGTTCGTGTAAACGAAGTTGAAGGTGAAAAATCAATGATCCTTGAACTTACAGTTTCAAAGGATGATATGGGTAAAGTTATTGGAAAACAAGGTAGAATTGCAAAGGCAATAAGGACAGTTATGAAGGCAGCAGCAATAAAAGAAAACAAAAGAGTATCTGTAGAAATACTGCAGTAGTAAATGTGGGCAGGAACCATAATCTTGCCCGCATTTTATTAACTTAACATCCGAAAGGTAAAACAAACAAATAAATTCCTCTAAAATATAAGTACGACAGATGGCGGTGTAAACTATGTTACAGTATTTTGAAATTGGAAAAATTGTAAATACTCATGGAGTAAGAGGTGAAGTTAAGGTAATACCCTTAACTGATGAACCTAAAAGATATAACAAGTTGAAATCTGCCTATATATCCGATAAAATTTCTGAAAATATGCAAAAATATACTTTTGAAGGTGTAAAATATCATAAAAACTTTGTTATTTTAAAGATTAAAGATATTAACAATGCAAATGAGGCAGAAAAGCTAAAGGGAAAATTTATAATAATAAATAGGGAAGATGCAGTAAAACTGCCAAAAGACTCCTTCTTTATCTGTGATTTGATCAATTGTGAAGTTTATGATGAAAATGCCAATAAACTCGGTGTATTAGTTGATGTGCTTCAAACCGGAAGCAATGATGTTTATGTCGTTAGGAGAGAAAATAAAAAGGATATTCTTATACCCGCTTTAAAATCGGTGGTAAAGGAAGTTTCAATAGAAGATAAAAAAATAACTGTGGAGCTGCCTCAAGGATTGGTTGATGATGAGGTTTGATGTTTTAACATTGTTTCCTGAAGTAATTAATGCAGTATTAAAAGAGAGCATAATTGGAAGAGCACAGGAAAAAGGCATAATAGAAATTAATGCCGTTAACATAAGAGATTTTTCAAAAAACAAGCATAAAAAAGCTGACGATTACCCCTATGGAGGCGGCGGGGGAATGATAATGACAGCTCAGCCAATTTACGATGCTTATCTTTCAATTGTAAAGGATTTGGACTATAAACCGAAAGTAATATATTTAAGTCCTCAAGGCAGAGTACTTACCCAAGAAGTAGTTAAGGAACTGTCTGGTGAAAAACACCTTGTCTTATTGTGCGGACACTATGAAGGTATTGATGAAAGAATAATTGAAGAAATTGTTGATGAGGAAGTTTCGATCGGAGATTATGTACTCACCGGCGGGGAACTTCCGGCAATGGTACTGATTGACTCGGTAAGTCGTTTGATACCGGGAGTTTTGTCCACTGAAGAGTCCTATTCCAATGAATCCCATTACAATGGGCTTTTGGAATATCCGCAATACACAAGGCCGGTTGAATTTAACGGCCGTAAAGTACCAGATATACTGTTGTCAGGACATCATGCCAATATAACACGATGGAGAAGAAAAGAAGCAATTAAGCGAACATATCTGAAGAGGCCGGATTTATTCGAAAAATTTGAACCGAATGAAGATGATAAAGAGCTTATTAAGGAATTATTAAAAGAAATTAAAAAAGAAAATTTATAAAGGTAATGCTCAGCTGTTTGACTGTAATAAAGCTTAGTATTTTATCTTTCGCAAAAGATATTGATTATTTATTATGAAATAAAAAAAGTGGGACATGTCAATCAGTTAATTTATTAAAAAGTCCTTGACAATTATAATATTTTTATAATATCTTTTTGACTATGATTATGTAAATAATTTTAGAGAAAGAGGGAGTATAATGTTTTTGAAAAAAAGATTATTTATTTTTGCTTTAGTACTGATGATGTTGTTCATTAGTATGTGTACCGTAACTACTTTTGCAGAAATGAGTGATGAAGCAGAGCTAATTTCTGTAAATAGCAAAGTAGTTGATAATTTACCTACAGGAAATACAGTAAGGTATTACAAATTCGAATTGCCGGAACCCGGCAAAGTATACTTAAGCTTTGAACATAAAAATTTGGAAGACATATATATATACTGGGAAGTTACTATGTTTGACAGTTTGGAAAATGAAGTTTTGAAATTAGAATCAAAAGGAAGAGATACAACAAGTAAGACCATGAATGCTTATATCGACAAAGGTACATATTATATTCGTGTTCTAAATCCCAGTAGATTTGCTGCACATAGCAAATCCAATTATACTCTTTGTGTAAACTATACGGAAAACAAGGGTGAGTATGAAATTGAACCAAACTATAACTGGGAGCTGGCAACGGAAATTCCGGAAATAAACAAGCCTATTACCGGAAATATCAAATCATCTGGTGATGTTGACTTTTATAAAATTACATTACCAAACCCAGGAAAAGTAAACTTAGGTTTTAACCATAGTAATATAGAAAAATCATTTCCACACTGGAAGATTACCATGTTTGACAGTACAGAAAATGAAGTTTTATATTATGAATCAGACGGAACAAGTACAACCGGCAAATCGGAAAATGCTTATCTAGATGCCGGAACATATTATATCCGTGTTACATCTTATACCAGCTATGTGTATAGTAACGTTGATTACAGTCTTTGCGTAAACTTCACAGAATACCAGGGTGAGTATGAAATTGAACCTAACAACAGCATGGAAGAAGCTAGTTTAATTATTGACTTGAATGAACCGATTACTGGTAATTTAAGACATAATACCGATAAAGATTATTATAAATTTTCAATGCCTTTTACCGGTAAAGTGAATTTAGTGTTTAACCATTCAAATCTTGAAAGTTGGACTTCGCATTGGAAAATTGCCCTGTTTGATACAAAAGGAAACAAGATATATGAAATGGATTCTGCAGGCACGGATACAGAATTAAAATCAAAGGATATTAATCTTCAAATGGGCATATATTATGTCAGAGTAGAGCCTTGGTCAATCTATTCACACAGGTCTGTCGATTACACTCTTACAATAAAAGCAGATAATTATTTTCCCATTAAGGTTTTATTAAACGGAAAACGAATTATTTTTGACCAACAGCCAATAATAGATAACGGTCGTACCCTTGTCCCTCTCCGTGCAATATTTGAGGCTATGAACGCAACTGTTTCATGGGATGACAAAACAAAGACGGTTACAGCCCAAAAAGGAGATATAGCTGTTGTAATGGTAATTGGTAACAATACAATGACAAAAAACGGAAATCAAATATTGTTGGATGTTCCACCTCAAATCTTCAACGGCAGAACATTAGTTCCAGCCCGTGCTGTTGCTGAAAGCTTTGGAGCAAAAGTAGATTGGGATGCCAACACCAGAACAGTTATAATTACACAATAAACAAGCAGAAATCTATTCATAATAAAGGAGTCTCAACCTTGATTAATGACAGCTTTTGAGACTCCTTTTATTGTTAAATCGTAGTTATTGATATTGTGATAAAAAGATAAGTTCAAGAACTTCCAATTTGTTGATTTAATAGGGTTTGGCTACTTCTATTATGTCAAACGGATAGGGTTCTTGAACTCTTTTATTCTCCAAAGTTATTGATTTTTTAGTGTCCGGTCCACATTAATCAATTACGAAAGTTAATATAATTACGCTTTGAAAATTCGAATAAACCTGGTGACAGAATTATTTTTTATAATTCCAAAATATTATTCAAAGTATGTATAGCGTATCTGATGTTAATGTATTAAAATCTAAAATAAGATTTTTTTTTTACATTTCACTGGAAGGGAGAACGGGGATGAATATTTTGATAGATCTATTTCTGACCTTTTTCAAAATTGGTTTGTTTACCTTTGGCGGTGGGTATGCAATGATATCCATGATTGAAAATTACTGTGTTGGGCAAAAAAAGTGGATCACCCATGACGAAATGATGAATGCGACGGTAATTGCAGAGTCCACCCCTGGTCCAATTGCCATCAACTGTGCAACTTTTGTCGGGTACAAGCAGGCGGGATTTATTGGTTCTCTTGTGGCTACATTCGGTATTGTACTTCCGTCTTTTGTGGTAATTTATATCATATCCATGTTTCTGGATGACTTTCTTAGGTTAACAATTATAGCAAATGCGTTTAAAGGTATCAAAATTGCTGTGGGCATTTTGATCTTGAATGCGGCAGTTATTATGATCAGGAAGATGCGAAAAAAATTTCTTCCAGGAGCCATTATGGTATGTTCCTTTATTGCTATGATGTTGATAAATATTTTTTCATGGAATTTCTCATCCATAAGTTTGATGTTGATTGCTGCTGCAGTTAACTTAGTTATTTTTCTTTTACAATCTTCCTCAGAGAAGAAAGGTGATGTTGCAAAATGATTTATCTGGATTTGTTCCTTGGCTTTTTGAAAGTTGGATGTTTAACCTTTGGTGGTGCCTACGGTGCAATTCCACTAATTCGTGATGTGGTTTTATCTTACGGATGGCTCAGCGATGAAACTCTAACCTATATGATCGCCATCAGTGAAAGTACTCCCGGCTCAATTATGGTGAATCTTGCTACCTATGTGGGCAGCAGTCAGGCTGGTTTTGCCGGTGCTGTCATAGCTACTGCGACGGTAGTGTTACCCTCGTTTATCATTTTCTTGCTGATAACTGCATTACTAAAAGCAGCACTGCAAAATAAATATGTACAAGCTCTTTTGCATGGATTGAAACCCTGTGTAATAGGTATAGTTCTTGCAACAGGTATCTATATGCTCTTGCGTAACTGTTTATCTGTGAAAACGAGTTTTTCTGTTGATGTCCGCGCAACTATCATTACAGTTGCTTTGTTTGCAGTAATATGTTCTTATAAAAAGATTGCAAAAAAGAGTTTGTCTCCAGTCATACTTATTGTTATTTCTGCTTGTTTAGGAACGATAGTGTATGGAATATAGCATACATAAAAATAAAAAAGCATAATTCATCCTTTGAAACAGTAAAAAAAGATATGTGAAATTAATGAAATTAATTACTAATCTAAAAAGGCCGGATTTATTCAGTAAATTTGAACCGGGGGAAGAAAATAAAGAACTTATTGATGAAGTTTTCAAAGAGATTGAAAAGATAAATGTAGATTGACACAAAAGTTAAAATGAATTAAAATTAAATGTGAAAATAATATGTTGATATATAGATATTATCTTCCAATTGTAAGCTTTATAATATTGAACCAATCACTTTATACACTTCACGACAAAGGTAAAGTAAAAAGGCAAATGCCGTATTAATATTCATCATTTCGTTGCAATTCTGACTGTTGTAATTCCGTGTAAACATAAAAATAAAAAATGCTGAAAAAAGAAAATATAAATTTATTTTTTTTATTAGGGAGAGTGATGTTTATGAAACGGTTTATATCGGGTATTACAGTCATTTTTTTTCTTTCTTTGGTGATGTCAATTCCTGCAGGCAGTGTAAAAATTTACGCAGAATCAGCAAAAAGTCTCTTCATAAATGAAGTAATGGCCGCAAACAAATCCTTAATAAGGGACGGAGACCTTGAAGATCCGGAATCGGGTAGCAAAGGCGGAGCTTTTTCTGACTGGATTGAAATCTATAATGCTTCCGAACAGCCGATTGATTTGACAGGGTACAGCATTTCGGATGACAGTTTCGAATGGGTATTTCCTCAAGGTATTGTTCCTGCAAACGGATATTTATTGGTATGGGCATCGGATAAAAATAAGGTAACTCAGGATGGTCAGCTTCACACCAATTTCAAGATAAGCTCATCGGGTGAAACCATTACCTTGAAAAGCCCTGACGGCACTATAGTTGATTCGGTGAAAACCGCAAAACTTTCGGATGACTATTCCTACGGAAGAATTTACGACGGTTCGCCGGAATTAACCGTATTTTCCAAAGCTACACCGGGGAGTTCAAATACCGATGGAATCACGGCTGTTAGTGAACCGGTATTTTCTCATAAGTCAGGATTCTATACCGAGGAATTTGAACTTAAGCTAAGTACAGCCGAAAACAACTCAAAAATATATTATACAACCGACGGTTCCGACCCTGTTCCCGGAGAAGAAGGTACATACGAGTATTCCAATCCAATATCCATTAGGGCAGAATACTCTGCAAATTCCCTGCTAAAATGTTCAGTAATAAAGGCAGTTACTGTTAGGACCGACGGTATAAAAAGCAAAGTAATAACCCATTCTTATTTTGTGGATACGAATATAACCGACAAATTCGATCTTCCTGTTATATCTTTAGTCACCGATCCGGATAATCTTTTTGATCCTAATATAGGCATTTTTCATATTAACAACTTTATGAATAAAGGTAAGGAATGGGAGAGACCCATATATGTCGAGTTTTTTGAAAAAGACGGAACTTTTGGTTTCTCGAAGCAATGCGGTATAAGGCTACACGGACTAACATCAAGATTAATAGATCAAAAATCTATGCGCCTGTACGCGGACAGAGAATATGACGACTCTAAAAAGATTGAGTATAATATATTTCCCGGTCTTACCGATAAAACCGGTAATGAAATAACAACTTTCAAGCGTCTTATTTTAAGGAATTCCGGAACTGACTGGACCAGAACAATGTTTCGTGATGCCCTTGTACACAGCCTTGCTGCGGATATTAATCTTGATACTCAGGCCTACAGACCATGCATAGTATTTCTGAACGGTGAATACTGGGGATTGTACAATATTCGCGAGCGCTATGACAATATCTATTTTTCATCCCATTACAATGCGGACAAAGATAAAATTGCATTGCTTGAGTTTACGGTAGATTTTTCGCTTGAGGGAAAATTGGAAATCAGTGAAGGGTCACCCGAAGATGAAGAATCTTACAAAAAAGACATCCTTTACTTCCTTATGAACAATGATATTTCTTTGGATGAGAATTACAACCTTATCAGCACAAAAATGGATATTGACAATTTTATAGATTATCAAATAATAAACATTTTCAGTGCAAATACCGATTGGCCCAAAATTAATGTTGCCATATGGAAATACAAAACTCCTGACGGATTATACCATCCTGAAGCTCCCTATGGGCTTGACGGCAGATGGAGATGGGTAGTTAAAGATACAGATTATGCTTTCGGTATGATGGACATTAATCTTGTAAACCACGACACCCTTTCTAGCGTATCATATAGCAAACTTAATCCAAAGAGCAACTATGATCAACAAACGTGTCTTTTAGGGACATTGCTTCAAAACTCAGAATTCAGAAATAAATTTATCAACCGCTTTGCAGATCTTTTAAATACCGTATTTCAACCGGATTATATCAATACCAGAATTGATACGATGAAATCAGCTATAGCATCATCAATCCCTGACCAAATTACGCGTTGGGAAAGCATTAAGGACTGGGATGGCAAGGTAGAAGTATTAAAATACTTTGCCGACAATCGAAATTCAGTTGTAATAAAACACATTGAATCCAGATTTATGGACTTTGGCGTTAACGGCAATTATAAAATTACTTTAACGGCAGATAACTCAAAAGGGTATATAAGAATAAATTCAATCGATTTGAAATCATCAACACCGGGAGTCAATTCTCCTGAAAACTGGACCGGAAAATACTTCAACAATGTACCTGTTACATTAAAAGCAATTCCTCAGCCGGGATACGTATTTGACCATTGGGAAGGTATTAGCGGGGAAATTGCAAAATCTGACACCATCACATTGACTTCTGAAGATGATTTGAATATTACAGCTGTATTTGCTGAAAAAGCGGATCCAACCAATAAACCTGTTGTTACACCGACTCCGACGGATTCAACTATTGTGACTCCTACTCCAACGCCGACACAAGACTTTATATATGGTGATGTTAACGGCGACAGAGAAATAAATGTTTTTGACTATGCTTTTTTAAAAAAATACTTGCTTGGAATGGCCAGTGCTGATGATATTGATACAAGAGCTGCAGATGTCGATCTTAACGGTAGTGTTGACTCAATAGACTATGCTTATATGAAGCAGTATCTATTGGGGATTATTAAGAGACTTCCTGTAGATAAATAAGATATTTACCGGTTGAAAATATAATAAATATTTAAAGTACCTTAGACCGTGCCTCTTTCAATTCGTTTGAAAGAGGCGTAATTTTTACAGTCCTATAAATTTTTATATGAAACTTTTATTGAAAAAACTAAATCTGTAAAAGAAAGATTTTCACAGGACGATAAATAAAATATAATTAAAATAAAGAAATTAAAATAGATGAGGATAAATGGAGGATTACTATGGAAACAAAAGTAAACAATCCAAGAAGAAAACTTTATTTTGTGTCTTTGGCGGTATTATTACTTGGAATTGTATTGTTTTTTATTGTTTTAATACAAGGTGTTTATTCAACTCTAAATGCCTTAGGCACTAGAGTTATTGTGCCGGGAACAAGTATTATTGAGCTTGAGGAAGCCGGAAAATACTCTATATTTTGGGAATATGACAGTGTTATTGATGGGAAGTTATTTCAAACAGACAGTATAAACGGTTTAAAATGCACCTTAATGAAAGTCAATACAGGAGAATTAATAACTCTTGAAAGTCCTTCAGTAAATGCAAGTTATTCTGTGTCAGGACGGGAAGGCCAAAATATATATGAATTTAATATTGCTGAAACAGGGAAATATGAGTTAAAAGCCTGGTACGAAAACGGTGAAGGCGAAGAGACGGTTTTGGCAATAGGCAAAGGATTCGGTATGGCCATTGTTCGAACAGTTTTAATTAGTGTTATAATATTGTTTGTCACAGTGGGGACATTTATTTCTATTTTTATAATAGCATTTAGAAGAAAGGAAGAATCAATGGAAGAATTTATGGAATAGAAAATGGTTTTAAGGTTCGTATAGATACAGCTTTGTATGTATTTTTTGCTGTAAATTTAATTTTTTATTGTTTAATTTACGATTATTGTTTAATTTACGATAAACCGGGTAAAAATATACTAAATTAAAAATTAGAAGTTAAACTTATACTTTGGAGGTGCTGATTATGCATGACAATGATAAAAAGACGAAAAAGAAAATAAATAATAATTCATCGTCAGAAAATGCTAAGAGGGATATAAAAAATAATGTTCAATATAAAGACATGCCGGTTGAAATAGCGTGTTCACCTGAATTTCCACAAGGGTGTATCACAGTTGATGATGAAATTGACCTATAATTCTTAAAATCTATTAAACAGATGAATTGGTGTACTTTAGACTTGAAGATTGATATTCAATCAAATCTTTAACGATAAACGGATAAGAATTAAATATTGGTTAATAGTTGACTGCAGAAAAATAATAATTATTAATAGTTTGGATTTAAAACCGAAAAAAGAAGTTGCTGTAATAAAATCCTGATTTTTTAGGATTTGAGGGAGTAGAACTCCTTAAACAGCAACTTTTTGTCGTTTATAAACTGTCAAATGATTACCTGCTATGACTTAATGTTTTTTATATATCTTGTATATTGCAAAAAATCTTATGTATAGTATAATATTTTTGCAATATCAAAGATTTTTGATTGCAATATTGATTTTTGGGGGTTCTAAATGAAAAAACAAACTATTGAAAAAAATTTGACAGAAGGCAATGTTGCATTACAACTTATAATGTTTGCGCTACCTTTTATGTTATCTAACTTTATTCAAGCTCTCTATAATGTGGCGGATATGTTAATTGTAGGCAAATTTGCCGGGACTGAAGGAATTTCAGGAGTAAATATCGGTGGACAGGTTACTTTTATAATAACCAATATAGTTGTAGGATTGAGTGTCGGTGGAACCGTTGTTATTGCACAATATCTCGGTTCGGGAGACAGAAAAAGTATGGATGAATGCGTAAAGACGCTCATTACATTCCTTTTTATTACTTCAATTGCTGTGACTGTAGTTATGATTTCTTTATCAGATGTTTTTCTTGAACTGCTCCGGACACCGAAAGAATCCTATCAACAGGCAAAAAACTATCTGAATATAACTTTGATGGGAACTATATTTATTTTTGGTTATAACGGTTTTTCAGCCATTTTACGCGGTTTGGGCGACAGTAAACGTCCGTTGATTTTTGTTTCTATTGCTTGCGGAGTGAATGTTGTTCTTGATTTACTGTTTGTTGGTGTTTTTCGTATGGAAGCTGCAGGAGCAGCCCTTGCAACAATTATTTCTCAGGCTATAAGTATGTTTGCATGTATTATATATATAAAGAGAAGCGATATAGGTTTTGATTTTAAACTGAATTCCTTCCGCATGTATAAGGAAAGATTGCTTGTAATGATGAAAGTTGGAATGCCTGTTTCAGTACAAAATGTTATTGTAAATTTTTCTTTCCTTGTACTTACTGCAATTGCCAATGGAATGGGGGTAAGTGCATCAGCAGCAGTTGGAGTAGTTGGTAAATACAATGGATTTGCCATTTTACCGGCTATTGCAGTAGGATCCTCAGTATCGGCAATGGTAGCCCAAAATGTGGGGGCCGGTTTGTTTGACCGTGCAAAGAAAACATTTCATACGGGATTCGTACTTTCATTTATTATATCATTGGTTGTGTTCATATTTACTCAATTGTTTCCTGAGCAAATTATCAGTGTATTCGGAAAAGATGACCCAAAGATGATTTCTGATGGTGTAAATTATTTAAGAACATTTTCCTTTGATTATCTGATAGTACCTGCTGCTTTCTGTTTGAATGGATTAATAACCGGTGCAGGTCACACAGTGATTTCATCAATCAGCAGTATAATGTCATCCATTGGTTTTAGAATACCCTTTGCCATTTTACTGGGGGTAACTCTTGATAAAGGGATGCTGGGTCTCGGTATTGCGGCACCTCTTGCATCTTTAGGAACAACAATTTTTGTATTCATATACTATCTGTCAGGAAAGTGGAAAGTAAGTACGGTGGTTAATAAACAAGAAATGGGCGGAATGGAACTGGAGCTATCAAATTAATAGTTAATTTTGTTATCAATTTTTATATTATAATAGAAATAAATAACCCAATAATTGGACAACTATTTCTTACGGTAGGAAAGTCCGTTATTGGGTTTTTATATTTAAATTTTTTAAAGAAAAACATTTTTACTATATTATCTTTAATCATGCTATTCTTATCAGTTGCTGCTGTTTCAATTATATTTTATAAAACAAGTATAAAATTTCTAATACTTTATTAACCAAACAGGTAATATTGTTTTTATATGTAAAATATGGTATTATTAAAGGCAAAGTAGTTGTCAAATGAAAATTTCAATACATTTTAATAATCGATTTATTCCTGAGCTTGAGGGAAATTTAAGAACAAATGAAAATACAAAAATGCGAATTTTACTGGGTAGGAACAGTAAGGTTATTTTTTTGTAAAATTTATTAAAAATCAGCGATTAGGAGGGTCATAATGAAAGATAATAAAGAGCAATGCAACCATAAATACATCATAGATTATTCATTCCGAAAGCCTAGTCTGTTTTTTCATAGTCTTCCCTGTGATATTTGCAAGCAAAGCATAAATTTAAGTTTACCATGGCGAATCATTTATTGGATTGTAGATATCATGGGGTTTGTATTAGCATATATAGTATCAACTTCTGTTCATATAAAATTCTTAGGCAATACGTTTATTGCTTCGATTCTTATTTTTGTTTTGCTTATTTGGTTTGTTCAGTTAATAATTAAACTTATTTTTAAGTACGGAAAATGGGTTGAGGTAGCAAAGAAATAAGTTAAATGTATTTTTTAGCTCTTTATTTAGTAAATAGAAATTTAGTTTAAAAAGGTTTTGTTGGGTATAAAAAGGCATTGTTTGGTAAATACACAAAACAATGCCTTGTGTTTTACGAGATAAAATAACTGAAATACAATAAACTTTGAAACATCAGCCTAATATTACCGGTATACCTTTTTCCTGCAAGTATTTCTTTACTTGTCCTATAGTAAATTTCCTGAAGTGGAAAACTGAAGCTGCAAGGAGAATTTCGGCACCGCCTTTAACTATAGCTTCATAAAAATGTTCCAGTTCACCGGCTCCTCCAGATGCAATAACCGGTATATTGACAACATCTGAAATTGCTTTTATAAATTCCAGGTCATATCCGACTTGGGTACCGTCACCATCCATACTTGTAGGTAAAATTGTCCCGGCTCCCAGGTCCTGACACATTTTTGCCCATTCGACAGCATCCTTGCCGGTACATTTGGTTCCGCCTGAAACAACCAACTCAAAGCCCGATGGCATTTCCTTGTTCCTTTTTGCATCAATTGCAACAACAATCTTATCGGAACCAAATTTTTGTGCCCCTTGTTTAATTAAATCGGGATTTTTAACAGCGGCACTATTCATTGAAACCTTACTGGCTCCTGCTTCAAGAACCATTTCTATGTCATTAACTGAAGAAATGCCTCCTCCTACTGTCAACGGTATGCTAATATTTGACGAAACCTTTTTAACCCATTCCAGCCTTGTGGAACGATTTTCCAATGTGGCTGCAATATCTAACATTGCAAGTTCATCAGCACCTTCATTTTGATAGAATATGGCATTTTCAACAGGGTCACCGGCATCCTTTATATTTTCAAAATGTATCCCTTTTACAACTCTTCCGTCTTTCATGTCAAGACATGGCATAATTTTTACAGTTTTCATAAATACTCCTTTCAAAATTACATAATTATTTTTGGTTTATGTTGGTGATAAAAGTGTTATGTAAATATTTAAAAATTAATAATATTTCAAAATAAAGCTTGTTTATAGAATTTTTTCCTTAGCTTAGATATAAAAAGTTTATCATATAAAAACCGCTTGCAGCAATAGTTTTTGGAAAAACCTTAACAAAAGTAATTGAAACTGCTTTTAAGAAGCGACAAGGAATGGGGAATAAATATAAAATTTAAATTAGCTAAAGAAGGATTTTTAAATATTTAGTCGAAATATTTTATAAAGGCATTACTTAAAATATTTGGATACAACAGTTTGATTATAGTAACATCTGGAATGGATAAATAAGAATTCTTTTATAATTATTATATTTGTCTTGTTATTTTCAATACTTATTGGAATGTCAAATTCTTTTATTGTAACAGCAACAATAATCTCAAAATAAATACAAAGGGCAATTTTGAGCAATCAATAAACAATACATATAATGCAAGTTTATATTATACCATAGCTATAAATAACGCTACTTTTCAAGCTTAATTCAAAGATTTGCTACAAAAACAATACAAGGAGGAAACTCAATATGAAAAGGAATTCTTATCCCAAAGTACTTCATCTGTTACTGGTCGCATTCTTAATTCTAGCTCTATTGCCTGGCTGTGCACAGAAAGTTGACTCAAGCGTAAAAGATAATGAATCCAAGTTATCCACTACAACAAATGCAACTACAAAAACTGAACCCGTACAGCAATCCAATGACAATACAGCAAAAGGTAATGTTGTAAAAGTTTCGCTTCCAATTGTTCCGCCATTGATTAATGAGAATAAAACAGGAGCTATTGTGGATTTGGTTAAGGCTATGGCAGCTGAATATAAAGACGGTGAAGTAACTATTGATGTTTATCCGATGGCCCGTTCAATAGAGAATATCATAAGTGGAACTGCAGATTGCCATTGTCCGTATATTAAAAATCATAATGTTGCAGACAGCGATAATTTATTCTACTATACTACCGAAGAATTCGGAAAGGTTATCTTTGTACTTTATTCAAATAAAAATGTTACCGGGTTAACACCTGAAAACGTGATGAGTGGAAAATATAAAGTTCAAATACAACCGGGACATAAAGAGTATCTTGGCGACTTGCCTGAAGCAACAATTGAATCGGGTTTGCAAATGGTTGATTCGGGTAGAATTGATGGATATATTGCAGCAATGAGTACCTGTGACCAAATAATTAAAGCAATGCAACTCAAAAATATAAAAAGGCAGTATTATGATACTTTTGAACAGCTATAATATTTAAGAAAACTGATGATGGAAAGCAAAAAAGAGATATATTCAATACTTTGATCAAGAAAATAAAAGAGAATGGTGAATATGACAGAATTATGGGTGAATTAAACAGCAAAGAAGTGTTTATTCCTGATGCGGAATAGTAAATCATAAAGTTATTTATTCGTATAAGCAATACAAAGTAGCTCAAAACGTCCTTAAAGAGAACAGATTATTTTGGGGAATGTCTGAACAGCAAGACATTCCCTTTTGTAATTTATGTGCGTCCAGTAAATTGATGTAAAATAGCAATATAAATAAAAAATCTTGTGTATAGTGGTAAATATTTGATAAGATTATTTTAAATAATTTCTTAGGCAGATATGTAGTAGGAGGAATGGCGGTGAAGCACTCATATATTTTTGAAGAAGGCAACTGGAAAGCCGAAGGTCTATATTTTGACCATGAGAATAATAAGGTTGAAGTTTATGGAAAAACAACAATCCAACATTTGAAAGATGAATGGGTTTTGGATGGATTTATGGAGCTGAAAACAGAAAATCCGGAAAGATTTTTTAATAAATATTCAATAAAACCGATATCAGATAAAAAAGATTATACAGAATGGACATCGGAGAATCCGGCATTGGGTAAACTGATTGGTAAATTTATGATTATTGGAGATACTATTTTGTCATCCTATATTTCCGAAAACGGCATTTATTCCGGTACAGAATGCTTATATAAAATTGATGAAACCAAATATCTAAACAGGGGCTTTGCTTTTAATGGAGAAAACAAACTTTCATCGTGGGAAGTCACGTTGGAACGTATTTAGATTCAGTAATTTATTTTATATTAGACAAAATAGTTAATTTAGGAGATTAAATTTATGGAAGATAAGTATAAACTAGGGTTGTTTTTAGATCCTGGTCGAGAGAAATTAAATGCGATAAAATATTTAAGCAAAACAGCATTAGCAAAATATCAAACTTTATTATATAAGTTGATAGACTGTATATACGATATTCAAAATAATAAAGTATTAACTCAATCCCATCTTAGTCTCCTTGAGGAAGGAATGAGGCAGCCATTGGAGCTGATATTCTCTGAGTATTCGGGGAAATATGCGGCGAAGCTTTCTCATAACTTTAATGAACCTAAAGAATTATTTTATGAGCTAGCTAATGATAGCAATAGCAAAATCCGTTTTAATGCCGTTACATTAATGTTATGCAAACCTACAGAAGATGTAATAGAATATGTTTTGTCAAAATGTGTTAATGATAAAAGCAGTAGCGTCAGAAGAAAAGTTGCTGATGTCTGCTGTAGGTTAAATCAGGTAAAAATGATTGGAATATTGGAAAATCAGTTTGCTTTGGAAAAAAATGAATCAGTGAGACGTTCAATGGATTTTTCAATAAGATTGCTTAGAGACGGCTACATTTTAGAAGAAAAAGATACGGATATGTGTAATCTTTTAGTTGAGACATGCGAAGGAGAAATACTCGGTGTAATCTTAAAGAAGAGTGTTATCAGTGAATTCGGAATAAAAGCTATTGTTGAGATGATTCGGCGAAACGGTGGATTACCATCAACACTATCATAATTATACATTGTATGCTATATTTTGTTACTCATGAAGAAGGTTTTGATAAGAAATAATGTTTCAAGATATTATGTATTTTGTTTAAGGGACAATTTTGAACATATAAAGAACAAAGGAAATGATGTAAAGGAAATTAAACTGTAAAACTGAGTTTTGAGGATATAATTTAATATTTGTGTATTCCTGGAGGAACAGCAATGGAAGTCAGGATTGAAAGAGCAAAATTGGAGGATGCGGAATTAATACTGGAAGGTCAGAGAAAATGCTTCTTGCCTTTATTAGAGAGGTATCAGGATCATGACCTTAACCCATGCAATGAGAAATTGGAAAGTATTCAAAAGAGCATTATTGAACATTATTTTTATAAAATCTTAGTGGATGGGAAATTTTCAGGAGCTGTATATGTTTGTGCTGAATTTTTCACCAAAGACACATTGATTTGAGGGAGGACAATGAAATGGAATGCAAAAGCTTGGAGGAAGTTCGAAACAATATTGATAAAATTGATAACCAAATAGTTAAGCTTATTGCTGAAAGGGGTTTGTTTGTAAAACAGGCATCAAAATTCAAAAAAGACAGCAGCGATGTTAAAGCTCCCCAAAGAGTAGAAGCAGTTATTCAAAAAGTGAGGACTTTGGCAGCAGAGTATGGTGCAAATCCTGATATGATAGAAAAGATATACAGAGTCATGATAGAAGGTTTTATAAACATGGAAATGGATGAATTTAAGAAAAGTAAAGGATTTTAAGGAGATATTTTTATTTGTGGTAAGGAAGGCTATACTTAACCTTTTTAGAAAATATGAGGACTTAAAATATTCGATTTTTAGGAGAATTTTAGCGTAATTGATAGGCTTAAAAAGCAAAAATTTCAAAAAGTAACCGAAAAAAATGCAAATATTAAAACCAAAACAGATCTTTTGAGAGATTTGCTGATTGAAATATAAAAAGTAATTCTTAAAATAAAACAAAAATTTCTGTTGTTCTTTCTCTGCGTGAGACTGATTTTCGGAAGTGAAAAAAGCAGGGAAATTGTTCAGCGACTATTATGGAATGCAAAAATAAAGTTGATATAAGAAGCGATAGATACCAAAAAAATTGATTTTATTGACTTTGTGCCAATGAAATCAATTTTTTTTATCGAACTTATGGAGATTGTATGAATTAAGTGTTATAATTTATACTGTAAGTTCTTGAAAAATATTTTCACTTCATGTATAAATCCCTCCGAATGTATGTTTCAGAACTTATGGCATAAATATATATTTTTTTACGTTTAATGTTTTATTTAAGTATTTTATGGGGGTAATGTATAATGAAAAGAAAAATGAATAAGGGCTTAGCAGTATTGGTTATTGTTTTTATGTTAACCAATTTGGTAATAAACTGCGCAGCCGCTTCTGAAAATGACAATGCAGGGGAGTATTTCAACATCTTTGGTGACAATTCCACAGGCCAATCTGACATTGATACAGTAAAAAATCCCAAAATTTCCGATGGCATAAACAGTACATACTTTTCAGAAAGCTTTGACGGGAATAAAAAGGATATAATACTGCCTTTGGTAACGGAAGGAAAACAAAGCGAAGATTTTTCACCCTTAAAGGAGCATGTCACAGTAACAACTCAAGTTTTTGATAAATCTTTTCAATTAAGTGATGGAGTAAAAACTAATTCATTCTCTGTAATGTCCATTCCTTTAGGTGCAATTCCCGTTAATGAAGGTGAAATAAAAATTCTGAATGATGAAATGAGTGAAGAAAAATTTTCGAGCTACACTTTTGTATTTACACCTTCAACTACCGGCTGCTATAAAATAACAGCAACAGGTCCTGAAATTCCCTACATATACATATATGACAGCGATTACAATAGCCTGGGATGGAACCGTACATATCCGAAAATGAATGATTCTGTAGCGGCAAAGTTAATTAAGGATCAGCAGTATATAATAAACTTGTATAGTGTAAGTTTTAACTATGCTACTGAGTTGTCAATAAGCAAATACGAGTCCGCATCAAATAACATTACGTATACCTTCATTGACAATACTTATACAATTGATGAAAATGCTTCGGTAATAGTGACAGTCCCTTATATAGGAGCGGATATTTTATACGGGGTATTGGGAAGGGATATACTTATAGAAGCCAGGCTTTTAAAAGACGGAGTATTGATAGAATCAATTGATGAAATTCCATCAGACTGTATAAAGGGAGCAAGAGGAAATCCCGACGACAACGTATTGCAATTTGTATGTGAATTCGGGAAAAAGGTTGAACATGGAGAATATACCATTGAAATAACCTGTAAAGATATTTCGGGTAACATAGTTATAGATACCTGTGAAAGTGCAATAACAATAGGAAATCCGGTATCGGTTTACATGCCCTCCGATAGTGTGGTGTACACTGCAGATTCTTCTAATGATCAAAGAGTATATTTTAAAGATGTAAATACCGACAGAGGAAAATTCTTAGTGTTTGACGGTGGTAAAATAATCGGAACAAGTAATTCTGTATATATTTATAGTACCAGAATTAGTTATGATGACTTTTTTTCGACTTACAGCATTATAGACGGTGACTATGACTATAATAAATTTGAAAAAACTTTATATTATTCCAATATACCTTCCATAAATCTCAACGAGGTTTCAAAAAAAGAAAAGAGTTACGATGTTAAGCTTGTGACCGGGGTTTCGGAATATGATACCACCGCAAAATTAATACCTACCGACGTATTAATCCTCAATTATGCTTCCGCGAGCGGGCTTTACGATTCGGTTAACAATTTTAAAGTATATACGCAATTTTACAATATAAGAAATATAAACATGGATGATATTTCTGTTGAGTTGATAGATTTGTACGGAAATGTTGTAGCCAGAAAGACTGACTATATCTGCTACAGTGCGATAAACGACCAAAATCAGGCATATTTACAATTTAATATGCTTATTGAAAAGCCTTTGGAAGCCTACAAAAATTATAGCTTAAAAATCAGTTATCCGGATGAGTTTTATACAAATGTAAAAAGCTCATACATAACAGCTTATTCCGGAAGCGATTATTTAAGTCTCGGGACTCCGAAAGTATTGGATGCAGAAAAAACAATTATAAGCGTTTCGACATATAACGTAAATTCATGGCAGGAATACGACGTGGTTTTAAATAGGATAAATAGCGGTTTGGAATTTCCTATTGCAGAGCTATCCAAAGTAAAGCCCGACAGATACGGTACCTTTGTATTGGATTTTTCAAAGGATACGAAAAGTTCTCTTCTGATTCCAGGAGAAGAATACAGCATTGTATTTTCATATAAATCCTCTTATGACAATTATACTCAATATGAAAGAGCAAGCTTTAAAGTACCGGCCAAGGATTATACTTCCGTTGGGGACAAAAGCGTTATATTTAATCCTCCGGTAATTCCGGAAACAATCACAGAAACCGAATTTACAATCAGCGGATATGAGATTGAAAACGGAATTATAGGTGCCGGCAATGAAAACATTAATATTGAATTGGTGGCAGAAAACGAGGTTTACGGGGCCATTAAAAAAGATTCAATTAATAAAAGTTCATCGGTTTATAATGCAAATCCCAATTACAGCATGAGCCAGGTTACTATTACCGGTATACTGGAAGTAACTAAAAAATTAAAGGAAAATACACAGTACTACATAAGAATTAACGGAACGGATTATGAGTATTTCTATAATTCCCAGGAAAAGTTTATATACGGAGACATTAAAATAGATCACTATTGCTCCGAGGCTGAATTTAAAGAAGGTTCAAACTCAATTGTACATGAGATTTCCGAAAGAGAATCCCTTAAACTTAGTTGTACCTTTGTTAAAAACACTTCCGAAGATTTAAAACTTGTCATGAAAAATATTGATTCAGGAGAAGTAATAGAAGCAGGAAAATGGGATACAACTAAAAGTCATTTTAACGGGGAATGTAAGGATATTTCAATAACTGTTGATATGTCGGGATTTGATAAAAATGAAATATATGACTTGTACATAAAGGACGGAGAAGAAGAGTACTCCTTAAATAAGCATGTAAGAGTAATCGAGCCGATTAAAGCTTTCGGATTTACAGTGCAGGAAGCAGTATACGAAAGCAGCAAAATTACAGTTTCAATACCTTCCTGTAACATAATAGACGGATATTCCTTTGATATCAAGGACTCCATGGATAATATCATCGACTGTGAAATCATTACTGATAGCATCAGATATGGTTCAAACAATTCCATGTATGTAGATATAAAAACAGATAGAGCTTTATCCTATGGAGTGTATTCCATTCGTATGTTCAATGAAAATTACAGGCTTATATATATGCAGCAATACACCGTTTCGGTTGAAAATTCAAGCCCGAATGTGGAATACATTCAGAATGGAATTCCGTATCTGATTTACGGAAAGAATCTTCCGGAAGAGGGAAACTACACTGCCGATATTATGGATGTTAATAATATCAAAATCTTAAAACGTGGCATTTCTCTTGTAAAGAGAGAAGGCGAAAATATTTTGGAACTTAATGAAAATAAAATCGGCAGTTTACCTATCGGGTCTTATAATGTATCGGTAAATCTAAACGGAAGATTAATCGGAACTGTATACTTGAGTTATTCAGGACCTCTTCAATTAATGCCTTTGGTTATTGCAAAGGAATGGGCAGATCCGAAAAGCAAAAGTACAATAATAAAAAGCAATAATGTTGAGCTATTGATAAAGACCATGTATTATACAAAAGTACGATATGCTGAAAATTTTGAAGAGCTTCAAAGCAAGGAATATCAAACATTGACCAATACTATTTCTTATGAGTTTGAAACAGACAAAAAGCAAAAGATTCTTTATTTCCAGTTTGTCGATGACAACGGTCAAGAGAGTGAAATAATCACTTTCAAAGCCTATTATCCCGGAGAACCAAATGAAATTACAATTGTTTCTCCGGCTATAGACGAACCTATTGTTGACAATTTCCTAATAAGAGCTGAAGTTTTGGGAAATCCATACTCCGTATGGGCGGCGGTTAATATTCCCGAACCTGTGGTTACGGTAATGTCTGTTTCCCAAGTATACAAAAGCGGTAATGATAGTTGGATGATTCCCCTTACCCGTGAGGATGGTACCGATTATTATTACTATGAGATGACACAGGGCAATATATGGTATTTTGACAGAATTGATGTTTATGCGGTGGATGAGTATGGAAATATAACAGGTTCTAAGTCCTTGATACTATATGAGCCTGAAACACCGCCGACGACAGAACCTAATATTGAGATTACCAACCTTCAATCCTACTATAACAAAAGAAATATAACCGTATCGGGAATTAATGCTTATCCCGACAACAATGTAATAATATATGCCTATGAGGTTGATGATTATGGCAGAATTATCGGAACGTCCAACAGAATAACAGTTGTTGCCAATGAAGCTGGCAAATTTGAGGGAATGCTTAATTTATCAAAGGATGGACGCTGGCGGATTCATGCTTCGGATTCCCGCGGAAGAACAAGCTACAACTATTATACGAAAATTGACACGGTGGCGCCTGTCTTAAAGAACTATTCTACAGTGGCCCAAGGAGTCAACAGTGTAAGGATTTCCTGGGATGTAAACGACACCAGTTCCTGTACATACACTTTATGGAGAGACGGAAGACTAATAGAATCTCAATACAATGAAAAGCAGTATATTGCAACAGGCCTTACCAAAGGAAAGACCTATATTTTCAAAGTAATGGCGACCGATGCTGCAGGAAACAATTCCGAACCGGTTGAGATAACTGTAACTGTAGGAGATGAAGAAGCGCCGGGCATACCCCAAAACTTACGTGTAAGTTCCCATGCCGGAAAAAGTATAACCCTTTCATGGGATACCCCTACTGACAACAGTTATGTAGCAGGCTATGACATTTTCAGGGACGGTAAAAAGATTGGTACAACATATACCACAACTTTCACAGACAAGGGATTAACAACAGGAACAGAGTATAGTTATTGTATAAAGGCTTTTGACCCGTCAATGAACTATTCGGACTTTAGTGAAACTATTGTACATTCTCCGGAAGCTCCGGTGATACGTGATGCATATGACGGAAGCTACAATGTTGTATCCCTGACGGCTAAAACGCTTACCCTTAAGGCATTAACCGGGGATATATTAAACAACGACAAAATTTCCGTAACTTTTGATTATTCAAAGGATGGGGGAGAGAGTTGGTTTAGAATAAGCAACAATGTAACAAGCTATACTACAACGCCTTCCGGTCTTCTGTTTACTACAACATGGAGAATCGAAAGCTATGATAGCGGAGATTATATTATAAGGTATACCGTTACAGACCGTGACGGGTTTGCCGATGAAGACTTTTCACAAATTATACGCATACAAAAAACCGATGACTTTGTAAGTCCTAAAATTACATCTATTTTACCATATCCGTCTTGCTTTAGGGACTCAATACCTCTGACAATTATAGCTGAAGACGACGTGGCATTAAGAAGAATAACTCTCCAAGGCTCTTTTGACGGTGTGATATGGTTTGACATAATTTCGGCCTCTATACCCGGCTCAAATAAAGTTTACAGCTGGTATTATAATCTGGATGTTTCCGGCATAAAAGAAGGATCTTATTATATACGGGCAATCGCGGAAGACTCCAGCGGAAACTTTAGTAACAGTACTGAAACAGCGTCATATAACCAGTACATAATTGACAGAACTGCACCGGAAAAGATGGAAGATGTGACGGCAGTAGGCGATATAGGACTTATTGAAGTTAGGTGGGGATTAAATTCCGAACCTTATATAAAGAGTTTTACAGTTGAGCGTTCTCTAAATATAGATGGACCGTACCAAACTATAGCTGCAGAAGTAAAAGCGTTAAACTACTTTGATACCGATGTAAGACCGGGTGTGATGTATTATTACAGGGTAATCTGCAATGACGTTGCAGGAAACTCAAGTGTGCCCAGCGAGCCGGTAGCTGCAAAAGCTCTTGATATTGTCGAGATATCCGATAATGAGCCTCCGGTGATTAGTAGTTTGACACCTTATAACAACTCCACTGTCGGCAGCAATTTCACCATAGGTGTAACTGCTGAGGATAATGTCAAGCTTTCAGCGATATATGTTCAATACAGCACAGACAATACGATTTGGCATGATTTGCATATACATAATACTTCATATACCTTTGACGGATTTAGCAAAAATATGGATACAAGCATGTTCGAAACAGGTACAGTGCTGATGGTTAGAGCCTATGCCGTTGATGCCAAAGGTAATGTCGGAGACTATGTGTACAGGGATTATATAATTCATAACACCCCGCCTGCAAAGCCTGTGGTTAATGTAATAGCCAAAAACAGAGGCATTGAAGTATCATGGTCCTGTAATGATGAAAATATTCAAACCTTCAGGGTTTATAGAAAAACTACCGTTTCGAATTTCTTAACCGTTGTAGGGCAATATTCGAAATCAACCTTTGAAATTCTGGATCAGAACTTAGATCCATCATACCGTTATATATATATGGTAGTTGCAGTTGATGTTTACGGCAATACATCATCTTCCGAGAGCATTCCTGTTTCTCCTTTGGATATAGATGATATAGCGCCCTTTGCAGATATAAACTGTATTTCATCTGCTGAAACGGGAGCTATTATTGAGTTTGACGCAAGCGGTTCGCAAGATAATATAGCCATTGCGAAATACGAATGGGATTTGGGAGACGGCATAAAGAAGACAGGAGTAAAAGTCAGCCACTCTTACAGCAAAGAAGGGGTATATAAGGTGGTGCTTACTGTTACCGACCCTTCAGGAAACACAAACTCCACTTCAAGGGATATAACAATTGTGAAGAAGGGAATGACGGGTACTATAAATGTTACCGTATTAGACGGTGACGGTAAAGGTTTAGCTTATACAAATATATATGTCAATTTAGGTGAGAACAATATCTTCAAGAAGACTACTGATATTAAAGGGGAGATTTCCCTGCAATTAGAGCCGGGGGCCTATAAAATAGGTGCCTACAGGGACGGATATGCTCCGCAGCAGCAGGATGTATTGATTGAGCTGGGAAAAGCAAACAATTTAACATTAGTGCTAAGGCAGTCCCAATTGGTAGTGGGCAGTCTTACTGCTACAAAAATGACTCTTCAGGAAATAAAGAATGCAGGCATTGATATAACGGCACCGGGCAATCAAAATGCTTTTCAATACAGTATTAATCTTGTATACGATAACAAGCCGTATAATATCGTTCATATAGCAACGGATAATTCTGAAAAAACTTTTGGAGGAAATCATATTGTGGGCGACAGAATTGTTCGTGTAGCCACAATAGGAAATACGGGTAACAATAACAGGGCACCGGTGGTGGTAATTCTTGATATTCCGGGTTCTGTAAGATGGCTCAAAGATTTCTTTGATGTAAAATTGCATTTGGTTAACACCATGGGAGAATATGACATAAACAACTGCGTAGTAAATTTAAATATACCTGCAGGTGTTTCCATAGTTGGCGGAAGTAAAGCAATTGAAAACATAGGCACGCTACCTGCCAGCGGCAGTAAGACCGTAAACTGGATAGTTCGGGGTGAAAAAGCCGGAAGCTACAACCTGTCTGCCGACTTTATCGGTATGCTTGAGTCATTTAATGAAGTTATATCTGCAACCTTTGTTTCGGATTCTCCCATTGTTGTGGAAGACAGTTCAAGGCTTAAACTTATAATTGAAGTGGAAGACAGGAGGTATATTGGAGATAAATTGTTGTACAGGGTAGGGTTTAAAAATGAAAGGAGCTCGGACTTAAACCGACCCAGTATAACAATGCAGGATTCCGAATTTATCAGAAGTTATAAGACAACGGAAAGCATGGAGCTTGTAAAAACATCTTCCCAGGTTGTAAAGCCTGGAGAAATATTGTGGAACGAATACTTTATAGATCCAAAGTTTTTTATGGGTATTAACAGTCCTGTACTTGTCCTTAAAGAATATGCAGCAAAGGCTTTAGGCGGGATGAGAATACCGATAGAAATAAGACCGGTTGAATATGGCACTTTTGGAAGGGTAAAACCCAGCATATATGTTATTGACCCTGTTACAGGTAATGAAACAAAAGTAGACTCCCTTGAACTTATAAAATACCGTTCAGGAGAAAATGATATAATGCCCGACTTAAAAATAAAGACAGGAAGAAGCATATCCGAAGATGTTATTGTAAAAGAAGCGTGTGAACTGACTATATCAAATGCACTCTTTGGAGTAACAGAGAAAATAACCACTGATAACAACGGTGAGTACATTTACAAAGGCGGAAGCATTGATGATGTAATTGTAAATCCGACCAAGGGATTTAGCGACTACATTATTAGAGTTACATCGGACACAAATATATCCGATAGGTTAGTGGTACGGGTAATTGATCAAAACGTTATATCCAAAGAGATCTTCGGAAGCATAAGAGGATGGGTCTACAATGAAGATGAGAGAAAGGGTATTGGAGGTGCAACGGTAACTGTTGGCTCTCACACATGCGTTACAGATAATATCGGTAGATTCCAGTTTGATTATATCATGCTTGATGACGACAAGATAACGGTAAAAGCGCCCGGTTTTCCGGAAAAAGTCTTTTATGAAAGATTAAGGGATGGAAGATACATTATACTAAAATTAGGTAAAGAGCCTGAAATTACTGAAGTTTCGTCAGCGTATTCCAGCAGCAGAAATAACAGGAGTGCCATCATTCCTTTGAATATTTTGGAAAACTCGGTTACATTCAAGATAACCGCAGATTTAAAAGATGCTGGAGATTTTATCTCGTATTTCTATAGAATTGTTGATAAATATGGGAATACAAAATATGAAGAAGCTTTCCAAACCAGCACTGTTACTATAAATAATATAAAATCAAAAATGTCGGTGGGAGACAGACTTCAGTTTGCGGTTAAAACCGGGGGAGAGTACGGTGAGTTTATATCCGAATATGTTGATGCAAAAATGACTTTAGCTCCCGAACTGAAAATATTAAATCAGTTCACCTGGAGAAATCCGCCGTGGGATCAACCGGTAGAAATTTCAAGAGAAGCCTTTAATCCGAAAGTAACAAGTTTTAATAATGTTGTGAAATTTTTTACCCAATCGAGTGATGAACTTCCGTTCCCCGATGATTGCGGATTGTTTAAATCAACAAAACTTGTGCCGGTAACGCCAAGTATGAATCTTAAAGTCGAGTATGATCTTTTGGACGGTAAAGTTACTATTTCCAATATGAACGGTGTCGAAGGCGAGATATTGGGTGACTTACTGAAATGGGATTTCAACGGTTTACTGGACGGGAAAGGGAGCCGCGCAATAAAATTTGGCGGAGATTTAAAGGCAACATTTGACGCAGTAATTGTATATAACGACCGTTCCATGAAGTGGGAATTTGAATCTATGGAAATGGAATGGAGTGCCGGTGCAAACATAAGTATTGAATTTAAGTTTAAAGCACCTTTGGATGGTGCTTTAGGAGGAATCGTACTTTCAGGGTATGTATCTGTGAAATTTGAAGGGGGAGCAGAGTTAGTTTATAATGTTGCTGTCCCGGATGTTTCGCAACTTAACAGCCTTTCTGACTTGGTAGTTCAAATACAGCTTAATATATATCTTGCGATAAGGGCAGCAGCTGGTTTGGAAGTTGGATACGGTTTGCTTTCGGGGGAAATATTTGTTCAGGGACGAATTGATGTTAATCTTCCTTCATTAAAAACCGATCTGACTTTGACTGTCGGAGCCGGATATGGCTACCTGTGGTTTTTCTCGGAAGAAACTATATGGGGAGAATATACCTGGACATTGTATGCCGGACGTTCGCCAAGAAATTTAATGATGATTGCCAATAATGCCTTCGACGATGAGGGGATGAAATTTGTCAGTGCTACCCGTGAGTACCTGGAAAAACTGGAGTGGATCGGAGAGGATGAAATCATAAGGTATGCTTATCCCGATTCAAAGGCACAGATAAAAGCTGTAGATAAAGAAATAGGCGATTTGATTATGGTATTTATTGGCGATGACAGCAACAGAAGCGATAACAACAGGACAGCCGTTTATTCATCAATATATAAGGACGGAAAATGGTCAAATCCGATTCAAATTGAAAATGACGGTACCGGTGATGCTTTCCCGGATCTTGCAGCCGACGGAAAGAATATATATTCAGTATGGCTTGATATGTCGGAAAAAATGGGAGCAACTTCAATCCTGACAGAGGATGACATTACCAGGAATGTACTCGTTAAAATGGAAATATCGATAGCTAAGTTTGACAGCAGCAAAAATACCTGGAACAATGTACTGACCAACAGAACCGAAGGGGTTAACAAGCTTCCGAAAATAGCGGCCGCAAACGGCAAGGTAATTGCCACATGGGTAAACAATAGCGGTATGAAAATGACAGGAGACAAAAAGAATCCGGACAGCATATACTATGTGTACAATGACGGTACAGGCTGGACAGAACCGCAAGCATTTGTAACAAATGCAGCCAATGTCTCCGAAAGCGAATTGTACATGTACGGAAATAAAGCATATTATGTTTTTGTTACAAACGAGTATTCAGAGGAAGGCATATACAAGGTTTACTTCACAAGTTTTGACGGAAGAAGTTGGACGAAACCTATAGAACTTCTTGACAATATGTATGAGGACAGCCACCCGGCAATAGCCGTAGAATGCGAGGAGCCGGTTGCATTTTGGCACAATGAAGGAAAGATATACAAGGTGTCCCTGGAAAGACCTTTTGGTGCTGAGATAATAATAAACTCGAACCAGGCTGAAGAAATCTTAGAGCTTAGTGCAACCAATACAGAACAGGGAATTGCACTGGCTTGGACCAATGCAGTAGGTGGAGAACAAAAACTTTATATAAGTACTTATGAAGAGGAGAGCTCTACATGGACCGAAGGAATTGAAGTGGATTTCAATACCATGGAAGTACCGCGGGATGTAACCGTTGCCGGTTTTAAAGACACAATTATGGCGGTGTACAATAAGACAGTATACAAATACGATGAAGAAAACAACACTTATTACAAAGACGGTACACAGCTTACTTCTACCAGTTATGTAAGGAAAACCGATCTGGATGTTTTGGAGGACGGATTGTATTTTGAAGGTGATATCCCACTTCCCGGAGAAGAAACAACCGTTGTAGTAAAAGTAAAGAATGTGGGAGATCTAACGGCAAAAGGCCTCAAGATATCGCTGTATGAAGGTGAAAACCTGATTGCTGAAAAAGACATGGGAGATATTAGTCTAAGCCATGGAAATACGATACTTGCAAGCTTTGACTGGAAGGTTTCTGATAATTGCTATGCCTTTGAGTTAAGGGCAGTTTTGGAATCCGATAACGATGTTAATTCTTCCAACAATGAAGCTTCATTGAAGGTTCTGTACACCGACACCGAAATAACAGGAGTTTATAATGAGATTTATACTGACAGAACAGGAGCGGTTTACGTTGATGTAAGGAACTCCGGCTACTGCACTGTAGAGAGCGCTATGGTACAGATTTCAACCGATAAAGAATTTAAAAATATAATAGATTCAAAAGAGATTAAAGACCTGAAACCTTATGATGAAAAGACAGTTGTATTTGATCTTACCGTAAATGAAGAGCTTATATCCGAAAGAGCAAAAATATATGCAAGAATTGAAGCAGACAAGGATGAAATTACTTATTTTAACAATAAAGATTTTACGATTATTAGGGAATTGGATTTCTATTCGGTAATAATTCCGACACCCGAACCAACACCGACTCCGACACCGGAGCCGACAACCGAACCTACAACAGAACCGACACCGACTCCGACACAAGAGCCAACATCTAAACCAACATCGGAGCCAACATCAAGTCCTACACCAACTCCGACACCTGAGACAAGTCCTACGTGGAGTGCAACACCAAAACCAGGTTCAGTAAGCGGTGGTGGTGGCAATGGTGGTACTTCCGGAGGATCTGGAGGTAATGGTAGTATTTCCGGAGGAGGAGCTGGAGGCGGCAATAACAATGTGACTGAGACTCCAGCTGTGGTTAAGCCAACACCTTCACCTACGGAAATTCCAATGCCTTCACCTACGGAAATTCCGTCATCCGGAGAAGTCGGTAAATTTAAAGCATATATAAGAGGATATGAAGATAATACCTTCAGACCGGAAAATAGTCTTACCCGGGCTGAAATGGCTGTGATTCTTGCCAATTTAGCCGGTGCTGAGAAAGGCGAAACTGTAAATATCAATTATAATGATGTTTCAAAAGGCCATTGGGCTGCATGGGCTATAACCTATGTATCTGAAAAAGGTTATTTCAAAGGGTATGAAAATAATGAATTCAGACCGGACAGATATATTACTAGAGCTGAGCTTGCTGTAGTACTTTGCAAATACCTTAATCTTGATACCGTAGCGGATTTATTTTAATTGTACAGGTGATTTTCTCAAATACAGCTTCCTTTGATGCTCCGATTCAAGTTATAATAGCACTCTGTTTTGCAACATTATATTTTAATAAGGTTCTATTGCTTATTTATGGAAGTACATTCTTTTCCCTAATAATCATTGCACAATTAACAGTACATAACTATACATATGAGGGGTTTATTTCAGCAATAATTTACGTAGGAATCAGTATTGGGATATTATTTTTTGTATGCAAATGGGGACAAAACTTGATTGAATCATCCATAAGTAAGGAATCACATACAAACCAGCTTCTAACTTCCTTAGATAATGTAATGAAAACAGTTAAAGATAACACTGTTTCTCTTAACAATGATATAACAAGTTGTAATAATGATTCGGCAAGGTTATTGCAAATCAGTGATTCTATGGCGTCGACCATAGAAGAAATTGTAAAAGGAGTCCTATTACAAGATGAAAGCATAACCCATATAAGTGACGCAATGAACACTGTAGATGAAAAAGTTGATGAAATATTCCGTTTCTCCAAAGAACTCTCCGAAATATCATCTAACACCAGTAAGACAGTTATTAGTGGGGCAATGGAAATAAAAAAAATGTACCAGCAGATGGATATTATAAATACTGCCGTTGCAAATTCATTAACCACAGCAGAAGAATTAATTACTAGCATTGAAAATATAAATAAAATTCTTGAAATAATTGATCAAATATCAGAGCAGACCAATTTGCTGTCGATAAATGCTGCAATTGAAGCAGCAAGAGCCGGTGAAGCAGGAAAGGGATTTGCAGTGGTAGCTGATGAAGTAAGAAAGTTGGCAACTCAAAGTGCAAACATGGTTAAAGAAATCGAAAAAATTATTGAGGACATCAAATCTAAAACGGTATTAGTTTCAGAAAAGGCTAATAATGGATACATGGCTGCAAATGAAGGAAAAGTAATTATCGGCCAGGTAAATGAAGGGTTTGAAAAAATAAAGCTGTCCTTTGACAACATTAATGATTATATATCTAAAGAGTTAAAAATGATAGAAAATTTGAGCTTGATTTTTTCTCAAATACGTGAACAATCTTTAAGTATAGCAAGTGTTTCAGAACAGCATTCTTCACTAACTAAAGAAATGCTGGAAATTGCAGAAGAGCAAAAATCCTATATAAAAAGCGTTCACAAATCAATACAGGAAATTAACAAATCCAGCACACGTCTGGAAGAATTGGTTTATAGTAAATAATATTGAATTAAATAAATAATTTCAATATTACTACTATCAATTGTCAAGAATTTCAAAATGATCTTTTGAGTTATATATAGAGTTTAAATTACTAAGTAGATATTTTGCAAGTAACATAGGTAAATTGGTGCTTATTGAGTTTGCAATTATAAAATTAGTGAAGTTTTGCAAGTATTGTCAGAAATAAAAGGTGAAGAATTGATTTGTGTTAAAAGAATAGTATAATAGTGTGTATAATATTACAAAACATAATTTAGTTAAGGGTCAATTATGATGAAAAGAAATATATATAATGAAACGAAAAAGAGGTCAAAACTCCGGTTATACCTGGGAAAGCAATATTATACATTTAAAAGATATATTAAATGGTATTTTGGTAATGAAAAATACTCAAAAGATATATTGAATTACCAATTGCCTTATTTAATTTTTACTCACAATACACCGTTAATAAGAAAACTTCAAGGCGTTGATCCGGTACTGCAGTATAATAAAGTAACAAACCTGAAAATAGCAACCAGTAGAGTAAATGGTATTTGCATAAAACCGGGTGAAGTGTTCTCCTATTGGAAATTGATCGGCAAACCCACTAAACGGAAGGGTTATAAGGACGGCTTGATTCTAAATCCCAACGGAACTTTTGGCGCCGGGACTGGCGGTGGTTTATGCCAATTATCAAATTTGATTTATTGGATGACTTTACATACGCCTTTGACAGTTATTGAACGTTACAGACACAGTCACGATATTTTCCCGGACAGCAACAGAACTCAACTCTTTGGAAGTGGTGCTACTTGCGTTTATAATTACTTGGACCTCCAAATTTATAACGGAACCGATAAAGAATTTCAGTTAATTGTATACCTTACCGAAGATAGCCTGGTAGGTGAGTGGAGGTCAGTGGAACCTTCGCAATATAATTATGAAGTATATGAAAAAGAGCATTTTATCAGCAGTACCTATTGGGGTGGATATATAAGAAATAATAAAATATACAGGCGTGTTTATGAAAATGGTATATTAATTGATGATGAATATATAACGGAAAACCATGCAATTATGATGTATCAGCCGCTATTGCCAAGTAAATAGATTATACTTTGTATTATAAGAGGTGTTTTTGATATGGGCTTAGATGGCTATGTTCAGTGTAACTGCATTAAAGAAGGTAAAATCAAAACTCCGCCTTTTGATTTGAGTTTGATTAAATATGAAAATAATATATTTTATATTTCGGAAGATGTCGAGGATGAAACTTTTCATAGCTATTTAGATTGGATAGAAAATGCCTGTAATCATCCTAGACTGTACTATATTCATGAAAGGGTTTCCAATATAAGTGGTTTAAATTTTTTGTGGAGTGCAATAAGAAAAGCAGGAAAAGAAAAGTTTCCTATATTAAAATCTATATGGGAGACAGATCATTTAAAACCGGAAAAGGCTAAAGAAGCATTGCAGGAAGTCGAATTACTAAAATCAAAGATCAATGAAATGGAAGGTGTTTTTTTAATAGATAAAATTACCAATGAAGAGTTTTGGGCAGTTTTTGAGGATGAAGATGAATGGTTTTATAGCCATGGAGGAGAATTTTACTATAGATTAAACAATAAGGGATTCTGTATAACTGATTCTGAGGGTAAAGAGCTTTTTCTTTCTAAGGATTTTACTCAAGATGTAACTATGACAATGAATTTGGATAAAGTTCAATTCGAAGTTGTATTTAAAGATATCATTGAGGGCAAAACTTTTGAAAGCATAAAACCAATTGATAGATGTATTAATTGGGAGAGAAAAGAATTTTATTTTCCGAAAGAGCTGAAAGTAATCAGACGTAGATTGGAAGTTAAAGATTTTTATTCTATTGAAGTACTTATGCGATTATTTGAAGCATCATGTATAACTGGAAATTCTGTTGTGTGGACTTGATCAATTCTTGTTAAAAATGTTGCTGAAAAAAATGTATTCGGTTAAGCATATAATATGCAAATTATAGTTTAATTTAGTGACTGTTATCTTTGTCAAATTTTTGGCATGGGCAGCATAATAAGAATTAAAAAGAGAGGTTTTATTGAAATGAAGAATTGGAAAAAGAAGTTTTTGCTTTTAATAGCGATTAACATAGTATTTGCAACTTCCGGATGCGGTTTGTCTTCGGTAAGCACTACAAATGTGGAACAACCGACTCAAACACCGTCCTATACAAATGAGTCTAAAGATACACCTGTACCGGAACAAGAGACAGCAAGCCCCCAGCAGAAAACAGTGAACTTTTCAACTTTCGAAGTTAATAAAAAGTATTTCAATGATGCAGAAGGTTTTGCGGAATTAAATTTAAAGTTACCCAAACTTGATGGAAATTATGCTGGAATAGACGAGATAAATAGATATTTCGCAGAAAAGGAAGAATTCTTCTACGAAGAACTGCCCCTCGATCTTTTAAAAGAATTCAATGAGAAAGTTGAAGGTCAAAAGGATAACTGGTTTAGAAGTGCCGATTACAGTCTTGAAGTTGTGTTTGGAAATATCATTTCCATGAAAGCATACTTAGACGGTGGAGCTGGTGGTGTATCATGGGCCGGAATAGAGGGTGACACCTTCGATTTAGACACAGGAAAGAAGCTTGCACTAAAGGATATATTTAAAGTTAATGAAGATGAATACATGAATTTCATATATGATTTTGTATCTGAAAAAATAATGAACGATATAAATAATAACAAAGAGGCACACGATTATTTATTTGATGATCCTTACTCCGGTGAAGGATATAAAAGTATCAGAAATTTTAACCCTGATGACTTTTATCTTTCCAAAGACTCATTAGTGGTTTTCTATCCGAAATATGCTTTGTCAATTGGTGCCGCAGGACCAATTGTATTTGAAATACCCTATGAAAAAATTTCAGATATGTTAGCTATTGATATAAAAAGTAATGTGTCAAAATATGATGATAAAAATGTTAGTGATACAAAAAATAACATTATTGTTGATATACAATAAAACCATTTTATCATGGCGGTAACAATAATAAAAAAGATTAAATTGCAAGTTGGAGAGGTGATGAAAAATCACCTCTTTTTTGCATAGTTATATGTTTTTAATTCTTCAATTTGATATAATAAAGCAATGGTGACAGAGCAATTTATAATGACCCCCATTGTCAAGACAAAT
>AMZC01000377.1_pt1 | contig 38610 bp, 38 predicted proteins | sample 948551 | NCBI WGS metagenome assembly AMZC01 (sample SAMN01120625, study PRJNA171369) | bioreactor sludge metagenome | biome: sludge; isolation source: anaerobic thermophilic cellulolytic sludge from lab reactor | place: China: Hong Kong, Shek Wu Hui wastewater treatment plant | collected... | reverse complement strand
AAAAAAAAAAGGAGATGTTATTATGAAAGGAAAGGTTTTGGGAGTAATTTCAGCTGTTCTGGTAATTGTGTCGATGGTGTCTGCAAGCACCGCAAGCTGGTTGATTTTTTATCAACCTAAAGCACCTAAAGTCCTACATAAATAACATCCAGCCGTTTAGAATTACAGATAGTAAAATAACAGTTTGTCAATTTTTCTGATTTTGTTTGATGAGCACCTTGTATAAAAGGTGCTTTTTTGATGTTGTTCGAATTAAGATTTTGTATATATGCCAATTACATAAAATTCAAAAAAATTATGTGTTATGAAATTGATATGGAAAAACAGAAGTAAAAAGAATTTGTTTTTGTGTAAAATTTTAACCTCTATATATTTATGCCTAGTAATGATAAAATAGAATTTGGTAGTGATTGCATAGTTATAGAGAATTTTTAGTAAAATCTAATAATTGTGTGTTTATCTATTAAAAAACTGATTTGGCAAGCTTAATGGGAAAAGGGGATGAATTTATGCAAGGATATCTTGAAAATTTTATACATACAATACTTATACCGGGGATTAGTAAAATATTTATTGCGGCTGTAGTTTTGATAGTCGGTATTATAGCTATCCGATGGGGAATTAAAAAAATAAAACTTTTGGTTTATAAATCCAAAATGGATGCAAGTTTAAAGCCTTTTCTGGTTTCGCTAATTGATGCTTTGCTGAAAGTATTTCTAGCTGTGACTGTTGTAAGTATTTTGGGAGTGGAAACTTCTTCTTTTGTAGCAGTATTGGCATCGGCTGGGCTGGCCGTTGGACTTGCACTTCAGGGGTCATTATCCAATATTGCTGGAGGGGTTTTAATTTTGACAACAAAGCCTTTTGCTGTAGGCGACTATATTGAGGTAAGCGGGCAGTCAGGAACTGTCCAGGCAATAAAGATTTTTCAAACTGAAATTGTTACTCCCGACAATAAAGTTATATTTATTCCTAATGGCAGTTTGGCTAATTCGGTTATAGTAAATTATTCCAAGAAGCCTACAAGAAGGGTTGATATGAAATTCGGAGTGTCTTATGAGGCAAACAGTTGTGAAGTAATAGAGGTTATAAAGGATGTAATAAACAAGCAACCTCTTGTACTAAAAGAACCGGAACCTCTTGTAAGAATGGCGGAACATGGAGATAATGCAGTAATTTATATTGCAAGGGTATGGGTTAATTCCAAGGACTATTGGGAGGTCTATTATAATATTATCGAAGAGATTAAGAAACGCTTTGATGAAAATAATATATCAATTCCGTATCCTCAAATTGATGTTCATTTAAAAAATAAGTAAGAATAGTCATTTACCAATCCACCATTTTAAAATTTTTAATATTTGACTTAGGCAGGTGGAAACTGATGTTAGAGCGCATTCTAGACCTTGTATTTCCGCCTAAATGTATCTTTTGCAATAAGATGTTGAATTACGGCATCAGTATCTGTATTTGTGAGAGCTGCAGCTTAAATATACCTTACTTTAGCGAAAAAAATTTAAACCTTATTAAATCAAACAGCTATTTTGACGATATTATATGTGTATGTGAGTATTCCGGAATTATAAAGGAAGCTTTGATTAAATATAAATTTTTTAACAAGCCTTCCTTTGGAAGAACCTTTGCCAGGCTTATTTATAATCGTATTAAAGAAATGCCTGATTGGGAAGAAATCGATTTAATAATAAGTGTACCCCTTCATCGAAAGAAAGAGCAATTAAGAGGGTACAATCAATCATATTTGATTGCTAAACAATTGGGTAAATTACTTGGAACTAAAGTAAGTAAGAATATACTTATTAGAACAAAAAATACTGACAGCCAGAGTCTTCTAAATAGAGTTGAAAGACTTAGAAATGTCAAAGATGCTTTTTCGGTGACTGATACAAATGCAATCAAAGACAAGTCTATTCTCATTGTAGATGACATTTTTACTACCGGCTCAACTCTTAATGAATGCTGCAGAATTTTAAAGGATGCAGGTGCACGTCGAATAACAGCAATTGTAGTGGCTACAGGGAGAAAGTTCTAGCTAAAGTTGGGTTGTTGAACTTAATCCTAAATTAAGGGTAATTTTGCCCTTCAGAGATGGAGGTATCTTTATGCATGATATAAGAAACTGCAGAAGGTGCAACAAAATATTCAATTATCTTGGCGGTCTTCCCATTTGTCCTGACTGTAAACAACAGGACGAAATTAATTTTAAACGAGTAAAGGAATATCTTTATGATCATCCTGGCGCTTCTTTGTATGATGTGTCAAAAGACCTTGAAATCAGCGTACAGCAAATAAAAGCGTATTTGAAGGAAGGTCGTTTAGAGATAATTGGAGAAGGCGGAAATATGTTTTTGGAATGCGAGAAGTGTGGGAAATCCATATCAACAGGACGGTTTTGTAAAGAGTGTGCCAATGAGTTTGCAAATGATATTAAATCGGTAGTTGACCAAATGAGTGCTTCGGGATCTAATGAAACTACCGAGAAAAGATCGAGAGGAATGAAGTATCTTACTAAAGATGATGTGTAAATGTTTTGTGCGGGTAATATTTTTATATCAGGAAATAGTATTGTCGGAATGAATAACGTTGTTATAAGATATCTATGGCTAAAGTCATAGATATTTTTTATTAAAATATGTTAATTAATTTATTTTGTATGACGATATTATTAATGAAAGAAAGAATTGGAGAAACTAATGATTAAAGTTTAATACACTTAAGTGTTAATATAAATAAAAATTTTTGAAAGTGAGTGGTGTGTATGAAAATTTGGGGGGAAATCCCGAAAGTCACGGGGATTTACGGCAATCAAAAGAGCGTAGGGAAGGTGGATAAAGTAGAATCTGTGAGCTCTAAGAAAGATGTAGTATCAATATCGAATGAAGCAAAAGATATTCAAATCGCAATGAAAGCACTGAAAAATACCCCGGACATAAGAAGCGAACTGGTAGAAAAATTGAGAGAGAAATACGAAGCAGGTGAGTATCAGGTAAAAGAGACGGACATAGCCGACAAAATTCTAAAGTCAATCAGGGAAAAAAATATTTGAAGTACTTACTTTCTGCGGGAGGCATGGATTTAATCCAAGTTTTCCCGCAATAAATTTATTAATATCGGGGTGGAATTTTTATGAACAGCCGGAACATAGATGAGTTAATAAATATTCTGGAGCGTGAAATAGAAATTTACGGAGAATTATTAAAATTATCCAGGGACAAAACAGATGTAATAGTAAAGGGAAATACAGCCGAACTTGATAATATTACAAAAGTGGAGCAGACTTTTGTTTTAGATATAGGAAAACTGGAAGCCTTGAGAGAAAAGGCTGTAAATGGTTTAGTAAATGATATTGGTATGAATAATACTGTTTCGGACATAACTATATCCGAACTTATTGAATATCTTGACAAAGAAGATGCCAAAAAACTGGAGAGTTGTAAAAAACATTTATTGAATATCATAAATGAAATAAAAAATGTCAATGATTTGAACTCAAAACTCATCCAAAACTCCATTGATTATATAAATTTTTCGATAAATCTTTTATCAAGCATACCGGAAGCAAATAACAATTACAGCAAAACAGGAGATACAAATGAAGGAATTCAAAGAAATTATTTTGATGTAAAACTGTAGTTTATTTAAATACATCTATCATGCGGTTAAGGAATTTTATCAGGAGGCGGTAGTATGGCGGTGGGTTTTAGCAGCTTTGAGATTGCAAGATCGGGTATGTCTGTAAGTGAACGTGCTTTGGAAGTAACGGGGCATAATATTTCCAATGTCAATACAAAGGGTTATGTTAGGCAACAGGCTATGTCTGCAACAAGTTCATACTATGGCATTCAGGGATATCAGATTGGTCTCGGAGCTACTATTCAAAATATCAGACAAATTAGGAATCAGTTTTTGGATAATATTTATAGAAAAGAAAACACAACTTTAGGCTATTGGGAGGCAAAAAACAAAACGTTGCAGAATATACAGTATATACTTGGAGATCCAATGGAAAGCGGACTTCAGGAGGTTATGAACCAGTTTTGGGATGCATGGCAGGAATTATCAAAAGAACCGGATAGCCTTACAGTAAGGGCTCTGGTTGTTCAAAGAGGTCAAGCCCTTGTAAATCAAATTAACCACATTGGTATACAGCTTGATAAACTTCAAAGGGATCTTAACACTGAAATGAAAGTCAGAATAGATGAATTCAACAGTATTATCAGTCAAATAGCACAGCTAAATACTGCAATACTTAAGAATGAAGTAAACGGGGATAATGCCAATGATTATCGAGATCGAAGAAATTACCTTGTGGACCAATTGTCCAAGCTTGCAAATATTGAAGTGAATGAAATGTTGGACGGACAATTGGATATAACCATAGGTGGGTATGTTTTTGTTTCAAAAGGGAAATATACGTGTTTAGTTGCAGAGGAGAGCAGTACATCCGGTATATTTTGTGTACCAAAGATTATGGGTACGGATATTGAGGTGCCAATAAAAAGTGGAATTATAAAGGGACTTATGGAATCCAGAGGCGAGGTTATTGGTGCAAAAGGAAGTATAGAGAACGGGACGCCCAATACAAAAGCAGATATTACTTTTGTTATTGATGTATCCGATTCCAATGCAGCAAAACTGTCCGAAATTCAAAATTCAATAGAAACATATGTAAATGAACTTAAAAGAAAAGGGGTGGATTATAATCTACGCCTCATGACCTTTGCCAGCAGTGTAAGTCCAAGCATTTATAATTTCGGAAATGATGTCGATGCTTTTATGGCCACAGTCGGAGGGCTTTCCTGTGATCCTGCCGACACAGGGAATAATTTTGGTGCTGTTGTGGCTGCCCTGGATTCAATTACCGATTTTAGGCCTGATGCTAATAAATATGCAATCGTATTTTCATCAGAAGGTGTCGGGGGAGATACGGGAGTTTCATTGTCAGAAGCTGACGATTATGCATCGGTATTAAAAGATAAGGGCATTAAAACTTTTGTTGTAACCGATAGTACATATTACAATACCGATGTAGTTGCAGGAACAGCCGGGTGGGATGTAATCAGTGACGGAACTTCCGGAGGACTCTTTGATATAAACTCAATAGATTTTAATAAACTTATGGCGGATATAAACAATAGCATAAATAATGATTTAAATAAAGAAATAAGTATGGTATTAGATACTTCAAACATTATTCCCGATTTGAGAAAAAGGCTGAATGCTCTTGTCAATATCTTAGCCAGGGAAATAAACTATCTGCATACCGGAGGAAAAACTCTTGGTCCACCGGCAGTGGACGGGGAAAATTTTTTTGTAGCAATTAATCCGGAGTACCCGCTGGAAATGGGAAATATAAAATTAAATGACAACCTCATTATAAATTTGAATAATATTGTTGCCTCCAAGAGTGGAGCAAGCGGAGACAATACTATTGCTTTGGCTATAGCAAACCTAAGGTCAAAGGAATGCCTTAGAGATATAAAGGGAGTATTGAATATGGACGAGTATTATCAATCGATAATTCTTAGTGTTGGAAATAAGGGTTCTGAAGCAGCAGGGATAAGCGAAAATCATCAAAAAGTGGTGGATTACGCAGATTTTCAAAGGCAGGCCATAATGGGAGTATCCATGGATGAGGAAATATCCAATATGATGAAATATAGATTTTCGTATAGTGCAGCATCCAGGGCAATAAATGCTATAGACGAGATGATTGAAACGATAATAACCCGAATGGGATTGGTAGGCAGGTGATAATTAATGAGATCAAGCTTTTTCGGTTTTAATGTTGCAGTTACCGGGCTATACACAGCCCAGAGAAATCTTGATGTTATAAATAATAATATAAGTAATGTCAACACTCCGGGATATTCGCGGCAGCAGACGGTGCAACAGGCATTGAGACCAATGAATTTGTATGATGGCACAGGTATGATCGGTACAGGAGTAGAAGTAACCGCTGTAAAAAGAGTTAGGGATGAATATCTTGACACAATGTACTGGAGTGAAAATGTAACCTTTGGAGAGTGGGACACTAAAAGAACTCTATTGTCTGAACTGGAGGCTACATTTAATGAGCCTTCAAACAGTGGTTTTACTCAAATAATGGATGAATTTTTCAGTTCGCTTCAGGAGCTTTCAAAAGATCCGTCCAGTGAAGCAGTCAGAGCATTGGTAAAAGAGCGGGGAGTAACTTTGGCCAAATATTTTAATGATATGGCAACCCGTTTTGAGGAACTTCAGGTTGATATTAATGATAGAATTGAAACAACTGTTGAGAGGATAAATTCCATTGGTGTGCAGATACAGCAGTTAAACAAACAAATTTATACCGTGGAGCTTGACGGTAGTACTGCTAATGAACTTAGAGACCAAAGGACTCTGCTTATTGATGAACTATCAAAATTAATAAATATTGAAGTGAATGAAGTTGCAGTAGGGAAACTGCCCAGTGGTCGGGACGATGTGCGTATGACAATTACTATTAGCGGAAAAGCATTTATTGATCATTTTAATTTAAGCAAATTAGCTTTAGTCCAACGCGAAAACAAGTTGAATGAGGAAGATGTTCCCAATCTTTTTGATATAAAATGGGAAGACGGAAACTCCTTAAAAATTACGGGGGGAGTATTGAGAGGGTATCTTGATGTAAGGGATGGAAACAGTGGTTTGAATGGAAGTCCGGTCTACAAAGGAATACCCGACTATATAAGGAAATTGAACCAGTTTGTTCAAACTTTTGCAATGGCATTTAATGAAGGTTATATTGATTTGGATAACGATGGAGTAATAGATCCTGTGAAGAATCCAGCGGAAGATGGTAAAGGGCATGTGGACGGATATGGAATTGGTTCTGCAGCAGATTTGGGGATAAGATTTTTTACCATGCTCGGTACGGAAAATAAATCGATAAGCAGCAGCGATTTTATTGGCGGTGCCTCTGATCCTGCAGCAATATCTGCCAGGTATAGCAATATAACTGCTAAAAATTTCGCTGTCAGCAGTGATATATTGGATAACATTAACCTGATAGCAACTTCCGATACCAAAGACCAGGTCGGGAATATTAATAACTTGAGAGAACTTATGAAACTTAGAAATAATGATCAGATGTTTGTAGAAGGTGCCCCGGAAGATTTTATGAAATCCATTGTAACAACATTGGGGGTAAGTTCGCAGCAAGCTGTAAGAATTTCAGCAAATCAGGAAGTGATAGTTAAACAGGTCGAAAACCGCCGATTGTCAGAATCGGGTGTTTCGCTGGATGAAGAAGTGGCTAATATGGTAAAACATCAGCAAGCTTACAGTGCTGCTGCACAGATGATTAATACAATGGCAGAGATATATGACATCCTTATTAACAGGGTAGGTGTATAAGAATATAGTGTAAGGACTGGAGGGATTATATGAGAGTAACCAATAACATGCTTATAAATAATATGATTAGCAATATAGGGAAAAATATGTCAAGGATGGAGACTTATCAGAAGAGACTGGCAACAGGTAAAAAGATTTCGGTTCCTTCCGATGACCCGATTGTGGCTGCAAGAGCTCTGAAACTTCGTACCGATGTCTCACAAATAGAGCAATACAAAAGGAATGTGGACGATGCATTATCCTGGTTGGAAATAACAGAATCAGCTCTTAACAATATTGGAGAGATATTGCAAAGAATAAGAGAATTGGCTGTTCAGGCAAGCAACAGTACAATGACAGATGATGATACGGAAAAGACGGCAGAGGAAGTTGCGCAGTTAAAAGATCAACTTATCCTGATAAGTAATTCAACCTATGCCGGAAGATATATTTTTTCGGGATTTAAAACGGATACGAAACTCATTAATGATGACGGGACTTTTGCCATAACGGTTGAGGACACTGAGTCAATAATATATGAAGTAGGAGTAAGTGACAGTATTAATATAAACGTGCTTGGCGGACAGCTTTTCAATAACGGTGGAGAAGCTGTTACAGGTAATAAAGCGTATCTTATAGATATTATGGACCAGTTTGTAGCCGCCCTCAAATCAGGAGATAAAAGCGCAATTAGCAATTCGGAGGGCGATTCAATAATAGATAAAATTGACAATCAAATGAACAATCTTCTTGCAATAAGAGCCAGTGTCGGAGCCAGATATAACCGCCTTGAACTTACGGCTGACAGGCTTGATACTAACAGGCTGAACTTTACAAAACTTATGAGTGAAAATGAGGATGTGGATCAGGCAGAGAATATTATGCTTTTAAAGAACGAAGAGAATATATACAGAGCATCTTTGGCAGGGGGATCAAGAATAATACAGACTTCACTGGTTGATTTTTTGCGGTGAAGATGGGAATTGAGTTTTAAGAAGGTGATTTGATATGCCCCTTTATATAACTCAAACCTATGCAAAGATTGGTATTGAAACAAGTCCGGCCAGATTAGAAATGCGATCGAGATGGGCAAGGTTGGAACTTAAACAGAATCATGCCCAAATGAAGATGGAAATAACTCATCCCCAAATTGATATTGATCAATACGAAGCTTTTGCAAGTGCCGGACTGAAAAACAACTTGGACCTGACCAGGTCAGAAGTGGAAAAGGCAAAACAAAAAATATTGGAGTATATCAGGGAAACGGCTGAGGACGGAGATACTTTGGCTGCTATAGAGAATGGGGGCAACCCTATTGCTGAAATTGCAGCAAGGGATTTATATACTTATCGGGATTACAATATCGGTACAATTCCTAAAGTGGGACCGAAAATAACTTGCATTGAAGGAGAGGTTAAGATCGAACTTGAGAAAAATCCCGACGGATCTTTAAATTTGGTAGAAACAAATTATGTTCCGTCTGAGCTTGATTTTAAGTACACTCCGGCTCAAATAAGAATATACTTATTGCAGTATGCCTCAATTAAGTTTGACTACATTAGTGGAAGTAAATTTAATGCTTATGTGTAGTTATATTGCTTGCAGGGAATGAATGGAGGAGATAAAATGCTTCTAAAAACAAAGCACTTTGGAGATATTGAAATTGATGAAAACAAAATTGTAACCTTTAATGACGGAATACCCGGTTTTGATGAATTAAAAAGATTTGTGGTTTTATATAGCGGGGATGAGAATTCGCCTTTTAGATGGCTTCAATGTGTTGATGACGGTAAGATTGCTTTTGCTGTGATTAATCCTTTCATGGTTGTAACAGATTATGACATTGAGATTCCGGAAGAGGTGATAAGCAATCTCGATATTAAAAGCCTTGAAGATGTAATGGTACTTTCAATTGTAGTAGTGCCTGATGATATTAATAAAATGACTATGAATTTGAAAGCACCTATAATTATAAACACAAAAAATAACAGAGGAATGCAGGTTATCCTTGACACAGACCGGTATAGTGTGAGACACTATATAGTAGAAGAACTCCGCAGACGGGAGGTAAATATAAGTGCTGGTTCTGACAAGGAAGAAAAACGAATCGATAGTTTTAAATGACAATATTGAGATTACTGTTGTGGATGTTCAGGGGGATCAGGTACGAATAGGAATTAATGCACCCAAGAGTGTTTCTATTTACAGGAAAGAAATATTTCTTGAGATCCAGGCTGAGAATAAGAAAGCTGCTGATGTAAAATCTGTCAATTTAAACGATTTACTTAAGTAGTTTCTATTATTGAGTTTAATAATTAAAATTAAAAGGAAAAGTGATTGGTTGAGATCACTTTTTTTATTGTTTAGGACTTATAAAATTTAAAATTTTTATTAAGTTTTTTTTTTATGCGTCGATATATATAATGAGATTATCAAAGGATATATTTTTCAAGTAGGCCTATCTAAAAAATATATTTCTTTGATAATCGCATGGAAGCAAATTAATAAAAATCAAGGAGGAATCAGTTATGAGAATTAACAACAACATAATGGCAATGAATACCCACAGACAATTAGGTATCAATGCAAATGGTGTTTCAAAATCCATTGAGAAACTGTCATCCGGTTACAGGATAAACAGAGCCGGTGACGATGCAGCAGGTCTTGCAATCTCAGAAAAAATGAGAGGTCAGATCAGAGGGCTCAACCAAGCTTCAAGAAACGCTCAAGACGCTATTTCATTGGTACAGACAGCTGAAGGTGCATTGAATGAAACTCACGCAATACTTCAAAGAATGAGAGAACTGGCTGTTCAGGCTGCAAACGACACAAATACCGATTCAGACCGCGGCGAATTGCAGAAAGAGATAGACCAGTTGACAAAAGAAATCGACAGAATAGCCAATACAACAGAATTCAACACATTGAAATTGTTGGACGGCAGCAAAAAAGGATTGGTTGAAGCGGAAGAATCAAAAGCAACATTGCAAAACAACAGTCATGTGAGCTTTAAATTAGATACCGTAGCAACTAATATACCAGATAGCTTTACTGTAGTTATCACAGCTAAACAAGAAGGAACAACTTTTGATGCTGGTAACTTTGATGTTTCTGTTGTTGGAACTTCAACAGTACCAACTTTAAATAGTGTTGGAGATGGAATTGTGTATGATGGTGCTAATATTAAATTAACAGGTGGTAATTTAGCAAGTATGAGTGCTGGAGAAAGTATAACAATTTCTGTAAGGAAAGCTGTTGAAGGAAATACGGATGTTTCTGATGCATTATCTATGCAGATTGGTGCAAATAGCGGACAGAATATTCTTATTGGTATTAGCTCAATGAGTGCTAAGGAGTTAGGATTGAGAGACGCCAATGAGAAAGCATTAGATATTACTACTGCTAAAAAAGCAACAGGAGCAATAACTCAAATAAACAATGCTCTTGAATTTGTTTCATCTGAAAGATCCAAGCTTGGTGCTATCCAAAACAGATTGGAACACACAATAAAGAACCTTGATACAGCTGCTGAAAACTTACAAGCATCCGAGTCAAGAATTCGCGATGTAGATATGGCAAAAGAAATGATGGAATTTACGAAGAACAATATTCTCCAACAGGCAGCTCAAGCAATGCTTGCTCAGGCAAATCAAGTACCGCAAGGTGTACTACAGTTATTGCAATAATATCATTGCGATATAAATCTCAAAAAGGATTAGTGGGGATTCTCGCTAATCCTTTTTTAAAATAATAGGGGTGGGAATATGAAAATTTCAGCTTGTGTTATTGTTAAAAATGAGGAAAAAAATATAGCTAGATGTATAAATAGTTATATTGATATTGTTGATGAAATTATTGTTGTAGATACGGGGTCTACAGACAGAACTGTGGAAATAGCTAAGGATTTAGGGGCAAAAGTTTTTTATTTTGAATGGATAAATGATTTCGCGAAAGCAAAAAATTATGCATTAAGTAAAGCAACTGGAGATTGGATAATATTTTTAGATGCGGATGAATATTTTGATGTAAAAAAAAGCAGGAATATCCCTAATATTATTAGGAATTACGGTATAGGAAAAACTAAGATTATTGTGTGTACTCTTATCAATATAGATGAAAACTCCGGTGAAATGATTGGAACTTTAACTCAGGCAAGAATATTTAAAAGAGATAAAAGTTTATATTATGTTAATGCAATTCATGAAAGTCTTTATTCTGATGAAAAAAATGTTGAGGCATTATTTATACCGAAAGAAGAACTGATAATCTACCATACAGGTTATTCCCAAGATAGGATAAACCAAAAAGCAGAAAGAAATTTGCAACTATTGCTAAAAGGTTTGGAAGTTGAAAATGTTAATCCAACTTTATATTTTTATCTGAGTGACTCTTATTTATCTCTGGAAAATTATGAACAATGTATTTATTATGGGGAATTGTTTTTGAAAAATAAAGCAAAAATGGCTGGCTTAAATAGCAAAGTATATCATAATATTATCATCTCAAAGATGAAGCTGAAACATAGCTGGAAGGATATAGAAGCTGTCATAGAACAAGCTCTGTCGGAGTTTCCTGCACACCCTATGTGTTATGTATTATCAGCTGAGGTATTCTTCTCTAAAAAACAGTACGAAGAAGCTTTGGAAAGCTATAAAAAAGCCCTCGAGATGAATGAGAAATATAGAGATATAGAAATGAATAATTTTGCTGGTAAGAACCATGAAATCGAGAATGCTATCGCATCAATATTAGAAATTAAGAATGAAAAGAAGAAAGCAATAGATTATTATATTTCAGCACTGAACAGAAAAAAAGATTATAAGGATGCTTTAGATAGACTTTTAAAACTTTGTAAAAAAGATAATGAAATTGAAATTATAAATATATTAGAAAGAATATACGACAAGAAAAATTTTGAGCAATTGAATTTCTTAGTGGAGAGACTTGTAAAACACAGATATAGATTAGCTTTAGCATATTATGTAAATTTGATGATTAAGCACTTTGCTCATCAAGATTTTTCCATTGTTGTTATGTTTTTGACTAATGAGAAGTACGAGCAAGCTTTTAAGCATTTTTATGAAGCATATACAGCAAATTATGAAGATAGTTATGCAAAATTAGCTATTGTTACGGGATATTTAAATAATAATGAAGAGATGTTGCTTAAAATAGGGGATGTAGTGATTAATCCTTCCTATAAAAGAATAATTGAAGCTATACTGTCAAATAATTCGGAGTCTGTGCTTTTACAAGATGATCTTAATGATTATCTAGAAATTTTGAAAGAGATAATTAAAATTGGGAAAGAAGATTATATAGATAAATTTATCGATTTAAAATATAAGTTTGAGGAAAATATAGGTGCAGTGAGTATTGCTATAGGGAATCTCTTAAAAGATAACGGTTATTACAAAAAGGCAATAGAGCTGTATGAAAATGAAGAAACAAATGAAATTCAAAATAAATTTTTTACAATGGGATATTGTTATTACAAAATGGGAGAATTGGAACAAGCTCAGATATGTTTTGAAAAGGCTCTTGAAAATGGATATCACGAAAATGAAATAAAGACTTTTTTACAATGGATAAATGAAAAATTAAATGATATAGATACTAAAATTACTGCAAAGTTATAAACCAGCAGGTGATTAACAGTTAAAAAAAGCCTTAAATAAGGCTTTTTTTTCAATTTTTCTATTTAGATATTTAATATTATGGGATGATAGACATTTTATGAAACTCAAATTACCAAGTATAGAAAATTGCATCCGTTTGAAAATGAGATTAGTGTTCTTTTGCGATGGATAAAATAGCAATTAATTGATGGAGAGGCAAAAAATAAGGGTTAAGTACTAAAACAGGCCAACCGATATTGAAAGCAATGAATTTGTTATTATATAAAAGATATTGCCTTTTTTTGATATTAGCTACTGTATCTGGTTATTTCCATGCCAGAGCAGGAAATTTTAGCGGAAGCAAAAAAGTGGAAGTTATTGATGCGGTATTGAATTATGATATTGCAGATAAATTAAAAAAAGATTATAATAATCTATTTTATGGGTATTCAGAAAGGATTAAACACAATTGATATAAATTAAAATAAAAATTTTTCTCAAGTTTTAAAAACAACTACCCGATATTAAAGGAAAATAATAAATTAATTTATTAAAACATACTATGTCAAAAATAAAAATGTATCTTGGAAATATATGATCAAATTTTGAATTACGTATTATTTGGTAGAAATATATAATTTATAAGCATAAAGGAAATGGGAATATGACAGATATTATCCAGGCTGAAATAGATGAGGTCCTTGCGGATAAAAATATTTCTTGGCAGGAACTTAAGGGGTCTACAGTGCTTGTAACCGGGGCAACGGGTCTAATTGGAGGTGCTTTGGTTCGAGTTTTAGAAGGAGCGAATGAGAGATATGGATTGAATATTAACATTATTGCTCATATGCGGAAGACCCATGGAGATATACGGTCGAATATTGATATTGGGGCTAAGCCTGATTACATTTTCCATTGTGCAGCAATTACAAAATCCTTTGAAATGGTGAATAATCCTGTTGAAGTAATTAATGTATCAATTGATGGTACCAGAAATGTTCTTAACCTGGCAAAGGCTGCAAAGAGCAAAAGCGTTGTATTTTTGTCCAGTATGGAGGTTTATGGACAGACCGAAAAGGTTGAGGTATGTGAAGACGATCTGGGATATATTGATTTGACAAATCCACGCAGTTGTTATCCTGAGAGCAAGCGATTATGTGAGGCACTATGTACTGCATATTACAAGCAATTTGCAGTCCCAGTAAAAATAGCAAGGCTTGCCCAAACCTTTGGAGGTGGCGTTCCTTCGACGGATACAAGAGTGTTTGCCCAGTTTGCAAGAAGTGCTATTAGAGGTGAAGATATTATCCTTCATACTGAAGGGAAATCTGTTGGAAACTATTGTTATATAGCAGATGCAGTAAGAGGTCTCTTAACTCTTTTGTTAAAAGGAGAAAACGGACAGGCATACAATATCGCTAATCCGGCTAACAGCATGACGATACGTCAAATGGCGGAGCTGGTTGCTAACAAGATATGCAGTGGTAATATAAGGGTAGTTGTTAAGATACCGGATAATATAAAAGAATATGGGTACTCCCAAGATGTTGGATTTACATTAAATATAGATAAGATAAAAGAGCTTGGGTGGTTTCCAAAGTACGAACTTATTGAGATGTATAAAAGACTAATCGAAGACTGGCTTAATAGAGGAGTTGAAAAAATTAAATGAGACCATACCATCAGCGCCAAATTTTAGAGACAGTTCAAACTTTATATGAGGTTTTAAATGAGCTTGACAGGCAACTGGAACCAAGGATAGCTTCCGGTCTTGTTTCAGAATGCTCTGAATTTACCAATGAAATTAAGAAGTATATTGATAATTTGACAGGAAAAGAAACATTAACCGGTAATCTACTGGCTGAATATATAGAACTTCTTGATAAATATAAAAGAGGAGAAATCACAAAGGGTAATTTACACAATCATGTTGTGAAGATTGAGAACAGTGTTAAGTCTGAGCTAAAACCTGATAAGCTTGAGGTTGTGTTTTTACCATATAACGCAAGTATGTGGGATTCTTTGGAATCAATTTGGTTGGCGGCAAAGGAAGATCCTAAGTGTGATGCATACTGTGTGCCAATCCCATATTTTGAGATTAATCCTGATAGAACATTAGGTAAAATGCACTATGAGGGAGCTAACTTCTATTGTTATAATGTTGAAATTACAAATTGGCTGACCTACGATATAGCTACACGACATCCGGATGTAATTTTTATACATTATGCCTATGATGATAATGTAAGGAATGCAACTATACATCCCAACTATTATAGTAAAGAGTTGAAAAAGCACTGTGAATGCTTGATATATGTGCCTTATTTTGTTGCTCCTGGAAACACAGTTGAGGAATATTGTGGTTATCTGCCAGGAGTATTGAATGCCGATTATGTAATGTTGCAGTCTGAAGAGATAAGACAATCCTATATCAGTTACTATAAAAAATTTGATAGGGCAAATAATTTAAACTCTTATTTTGGAAGGGCAGAGGACAAGTTTATTGCCATTGGTTCACCAAAGTATGATAAAGTAATAAATTCAAAAAGTATAAACTATGAAATTCCTCCTGAATGGTGGAGATTAATTTACAAGGAAAATGGAGAAAAGAAAAAAGTAATATTATATAACACTCATATGTTCAGATGGATAAATGGAGGTGAAACCTATTTTAAGAGAATTTCATCGGTTTTTGAGGCTTTTAGGAATAGAAGGGATGTTGTTCTTTGGTGGAGACCTCATCCAAATACCGAGCTTAACTTCCGAACTTTAAGACCGGACTTACTAAGTGAATATTTAAAAGTTGTTGAAACGTACAAGAGAGAAGCATGGGGGATTTATGACGATACACCTGACCTTCATAGGGCAATTGCTTGGTGTGATGCTTATTATGGGGACGGGTCCAGTGTCATTGAGTTATTTAAAGTTGTAGGGAAACCAATATATTTTCAAAATACTGACTTCACAGATGAAAATCCTATAGAATTACTAGGGAATTTTTGGTTTCATATTAAGGATATTTTTGAGGTTTGTGGTGAGTTATATGCTGTAACGTTTACTGAGCATATATTTAAATTGGTAGACAATAGCTTAAAATATGAAAGTGAAATAAAAATTGATCCTGCGGTGTTACGAAATAGAAACTTCTTTACTCAGCTCGTTATAGATGACAGGATTATTTTTATTCCTCATAACTACAATAAGATTGTTGTTTATAACGTTAAAACCAAGGATTATAATGAATATCCTCTTGAACTGAAAGATGAGTTTATTGCACCATATAATGAGTTAAATAGAAACTTCTTCAATGGAATCATCTACAAAAACAAGATTTTCTTGGTACCATGCGGCTATCGCAATATTGTTGCTTTTAACATTGATACTAAGGAAACAAAACATTGCTTGGACTTGCTGAGACTATTTCCAAAAGGTGAAATGATTAGTTTGTTTTACGGTTGGACTTGGCTGAATGAAAATACAATTTTATTGGCTAGTTTGTATACTAATGAAGTTTTGGAGTTTAATCTTGATACTTATGAATATAAGGTTCATAGATTAGGAAATAAAAATCAGTCATTTCAAAATATTTTCAAGCATGGTGATGTTTTCTTCCTTGTTGGAAAACAGGGATTTATGATGAAGTGGAACTATGAAACAGGTGAGGTTATAACTTACGATAAACTGCCTAAAGACTTTAAGGCATCAAAAAAACAAGACAGGGTATTCTTGGCTAGCAATATTAAGCCGTACAATAATAAGCTGATTTTGTTCGGTGGATTTACAAATATGGTTCTAGAGTTTAATTTTGATACCTGTGAATTTAGAAAGTTAGATGAGTTTGATGCAATTTTAAGTCGTAAACCCAAATTTGAAAAATACGACAATTACTCGTTTTCAACCTGTAATTTTATAGTAGATAAATATTTGTATTTTGCACATAAAAATGATGTTTTATATCGCTATGATTTTGAGACACAAGCTATAGAGGAGATCTGCGATATAAAACCTGACTTAACTACAGATATATGTAACATGTTGAACAATAGTTTTATTGAAAGAATGTTAAAGGGTGTAACTTCAGATGTTAATGTTTATGATATTGATAAATTACAGGATGGTCAGGCTGGTAATAGAATATATAATTTTGTAAAGGATAGGGTGTTGAAAAAATGAATCATGCCTTAATTTTTGCTGGTGGAACAGGTCGAAGAATGAATACGACTGATAAACCTAAGCAATTTCTTGAACTGCATGGTAAGCCTATTATAATATATACCATTGAACATTTTGAGAAACATCCTAAAATTGATAATATTCTCGTTGTATGTCTTAAAAACTATATTGATGAATTATGGTGGTTATTGGATAAGTATGCCATTAAAAAAGTCAGTAAGATAGTGCCAGGTGGAGATGGCGGTGACACATCTATTTATAATGGTCTGCAAGCACTGGAGTGCATGTGTAAGGATGATGATATTGTAATTATTCATGACGGTGTTCGTCCATTAATAAATAGCCGACTGATAAATGATAACATAGATTCTGCTGAAAAGTACGGCAACTCAATATCGATTGAACCGGTAGTTGAAAGTATAGTGCACATTTCATCGATGGACAAAACAGTAAGTTTGCCTCCTAGAAGTGAAATGTTCTCTATAAAAGCACCTCAGGCTTTTAGATACTCAAATATCTGGGATTTATACAAACGTGCACGTAAAGACGGTATACGAACTGTTGATTCTGCTCATTTGTGCAGTATTTACGGTGTGGAAATGCATTTTGTAAAATCTACTCCTAGTAATATTAAAATAACCATGCCACAGGATTATTATTTATTCCGAGCATTGTTTGAAGCTAAAGAGAATCAGCAGTTAAAGGGGCTTGATGAAGTTTTTTAATTAGCGATTAAAATATCTGGATTATTATACAGCAATCTATGTGTATGCAAAAATCTATGGGGAGGAAGAAATCGACATGAAGATTGAATATATAATTGTTCAGGCGGGAGGGAAAGGTACAAGACTTGAATATCTCACAGCCAATAAACCAAAGGCAATTGTTCCTGTTGAAAACTTACCTATGATATTTCATCTATTTAGAAAATTTCCGGACAAGAAATTTATTATAATTGCAGATTATAAAAAAGATGTTTTAAGAGCGTATCTTGAAAGTTTTTCTGAAGTTAAATATCAAGTAGTGGATGCCAATGGTACCGGCACCTGCAGTGGTGTGAAAAAAGCAGTTGATCTTGTACCGGAAAATGAACCATTTATGTTGATATGGTCGGATTTGATTTTATCAGATAAGTTTCATCTGCCTGAAGAAGAAAATAATTATATTGGTATATCGCAGACTTTTCCCTGTCGTTGGAAGTATGAAAAGGATGAGTTAGTGGAAGAACAAAGTGAAGAGTATGGAGTTGCAGGCTTATTTGTGTTTAAAAACAAGGATTGTTTGAAGGACATTCCTCAAAGCGGTGAGCTAGTACGATGGCTGAAAGATCAAAATATTAACTTTGAACCCATCGGTTTAGCTGGAACTAGAGAATTTGGAACACTGAAAGAATATACAAATTTAAATGCAATGAAGACACGTCCATTTAACAAAATGACAATTAATGATGAGGTTGTTATTAAGGAGCCTATAGACAAGCAAGGCTATGCTCTGGCAAAGCTTGAAATACAGTGGTATAAGTATGCTTCTAAAAACGGTATTAAGACTATACCTAAGATAATCAATTATGAGCCACTTACTATGGAACGTATTGAAGGGAAAAATATATATGAAATTGAAGCAGATAGAGAGGTTATGGATAAAGTTGTGAATGCATTGAAGGAGTTGCATAGTATTAAAACTGTACCTGCAGATTCCTTTAGTGCCAAAGAAGCCTATTACGGCAAAACAATGGCTCGACTTGATAAAATCCGTAACCTTGTTCCTTTTGCAGATAAAAAGACAATTACGGTAAATGGGCGTGAATGTCGAAATGTGTTCTTTTATAGGAGAGATTTTGAGAGGTTGATTGATGGATTAAATTGCAGCAATTTTGCTTTTATACATGGTGATTGTACCTTTTCAAATCTATTGTTAAGAAATAACGGGGAGCCTGTGTTTATAGATCCTCGGGGATATTTTGGATATACAGAGCTGTACGGTGATCCGGACTATGATTGGGCAAAGCTTTATTATTCTATTGTGGGAAATTATGATAAGTTCAATTTAAAAGAGTTTAGGCTTTACATTGGTGAAAATGACGTTAAACTAGACATAAAGTCTAATGGCTGGGAGCATTTATCTAAAGATTTTTTTCAGTTGATTGATGCGGATGAGAAAAAGATTAAGCTGATTCATGCCGTTATTTGGCTTTCTCTAACAACCTATGCCTGGCAGGATTATGATTCCATATGCGGTGCCTTCTATAATGGAATTTATTATCTTGAAGAGATTTTTGGATGAAATGCTTAAAAATAAGAGTTTATTAAACTATAAAAATTTAAGGCTGAATAACTTTAAGTTAGGGTGTTAATAATGGACGAATTGTTTAATGCCAATTTACAAGAGGCAGAAAAAGGTAAGGAAATCGTAGAGAGATGCTATCGGCTTCTGCCATCACCACATAAAGTGGTTTTAATATTTCCGGATGATGACAGCAGAGTTTTAAGGGCTGCATATAAGTATCTTGATATATTTCTAACAAGTTCTCATTACGATGGTGCTATTGTTATTTCTTCCATTGATTTAGATATTGATTATATGAGAGAGATTACAAAGGTACCACTTCAGTATTGCAAAATCGATGAATTGGAAATGAATTCTGTGCTACGATTTGCATCTTTTATATGTGATAAAACTTTAGTAAAGGTGATATCTTTGAAAATGCCTTTCAATCAAAAAGCGGATGATTTAGTAGGGTTCAAAGATATTACAGTTGATCATTTGGTTTATTATTGCCTTTATGGTTTGTTAAAAGGGGATGACATTTTCGATGAGTGTAGATAATTGTTCTCTTAATGAGAAAAATGTAAATTTTGATGCAGCATGGTTAAGTGAGCGTGAGGAATATTTTCAGGGCTTGTATAATGATATTATGAAGCTTAGAGATCAAGGTAAATTTGCGGGACGCAAAATTGCTGTTGTTGGTTGCTGGAATAATTTTATGGAGGTTAAAAAAATTATTGAGCAATTGAGCTTAAAAGTAAGCTTTATAGCTGATAATAATCCGAAAAAACAGGGAATTTCAAGATGCGGGATTGTTTCGCAGTCTGTAGAAAGTCTTGTAGATGAAGAGAATATTGCAATTTTGGTAATTAACAATATGTATTGGAAAGATCTACGTCAGCAGCTTATCAGCCTTCAATTTGTTGAAAATAAGGATTTCTTTGTTTTATATGGAGGAGCAAAATTTGAAGCTGATGCAAAAGGTACTAATGATACGTCAATTATTTTCCCTAGGACTTGGGATGAGCTTAGATTGCAAGCATGGGATGGTTTTCAATCTTATAAAAAAATTAATGATAAGTATAAAGGTTTGCCAATTTGGCTTATGCATCAACCAAGCTTGGGTGATCTGTATATCTTCTCACTGTTTCTTCCTATTGCCATGGGAAAGAAAACCGTTTCAGAATGTGATTGTGTATTAATTGTAACCAAGAATTCAACAAAAAAACTTGCAGAAGCGATAGGCTATAGGAATATTGAGCTAATAACCTTTGAAGAAGCTAATAAGAATTGGTTGGTTTTGTTGAAATTAATGGGAGATCAGTTGAATATAAGGAATGCTGTTTATCATGGATTAAATACAATATTTCAGAGTCTAGTTTGGAATACAGCAGTTACATTTCGAGATAGTTTCACAAAGTATGTATTTCACTTTGAACAGGAGGTAGAACCTATTTTCTTTGACTTTCCTAAACGAAGAGATGTGGTATTCCGTCAGTTTACTGAGTTGGGATTACAGCCAGGTAAAACAGTACTAATATCTCCTTATGCTGGTCATTTCGAAGCTTCAATTTCAGAAAATCAATGGAAATACTTGGTAAATAAACTGATTGAGAAAGGTTATTCTGTTTGTACTAACTGCGGAAGCGTAAATGAGCATCCATTACCAAATACTATTGCTGCATCAATTGAATTGCAGGACTGTGTTGAGTTTGTGGAGATGGCCGGATATTTCATTGGAATTAGAAGCGGGTTTTGTGATTTGATATGCAAGGCTGATTGTAAAAAAATAGTAATTTATGAAACAGGAGCACCTGCTGCATCCATTGATTATTTTGGATTTGCTAATATGAGAATTGCTGACGATATTATTGAATTGATCAATGATTGTATCCATACAGATCAATTAATGGATGAAATTCTTCAATACTTTTAATAGGATAAGTTAAAAAATAACATGTAGCAAATTACTATATGTTTGCATTAATTATGACGATATGTATACAGAAGAAATTATGTAAAGGGGTGTTAGCTTTGAGCAGAAAATATTTCACTAATATTATTTCGCAAATAGACAATACCTTTGCAAGGTTAGAAGAAGAGCAGTTTATTGCTTTGCTTGATGATTGTGAAAAGGTAATTAGAAACGGAGGAAAAATAGTAGCCTCAGGATTGGGTAAAAATGTGCCCATATGCGAGAAGTTTGTAGGTACTATGAATTCCTTGGGTCTTGAAAGTGCTTTTTTGCATACGAATACAGCTATGCATGGTGATGTAGGACTAATTAAGGAAAATGATTTAGTTTTGATTTTGTCTAAAAGTGGAAGCACTGCTGAAAGTTGTTTATTTGCTGAGTATATCCATGATTGGAAGGTTGAGAAATGGTTGTTATCCTTCAATGATGGAGGAGAGCTTGCTAAGATGATAGACAAAAAGTTATTGTTACCCCTTGAGCATGAAGGAGATCTTTGGGATATTGTTCCAAATAATTCTTCTTCCTGCTATTTGATTCTGTTACAGGGTCTTGCTTTGTACTTAGCAGAGAGACTAGGAGTAACTCTAAACGATTTCAAACGTAATCATCCAGGCGGGGCAATTGGAGTGATGTTAAGCTATGCCATATAAATTAACTCTTTCGCCTTTGGGACATACTTGGTTTTTGGATTTAGACGGAACTATTGTTAAGCATAATGGATATATGGTTGATGGGTATGATACGTTCTTGGATGGAGCTCTTGAATTCTTAAATAGTATACCTGAGGAAGATATGGTAGTATTCATTACTTCACGTAAAGATGAATATCGTGAAATGACTGAAAAGTTCCTTCGGGATAATGGTATTCGTTATAATCATATAATATTTAATGCTCCTTATGGAGAAAGAATTCTTGTTAACGACCGCAAACCTAGTGGGTTAAATACAGCTATTACAGTACTTATGGAAAGAGATAGGTTTGAGGGGATTGAAGTGGAGGTAGATGGGAGATTATGAAAAACTTGAATATGGATATTAGCGATATGAGGAAAGAGTCAGAAAATTTCTCCGTAAAACCTCCTGTTTTTTATCTTAAAATTAATCTTAAAACAGATTTTTCTATTGAATGCTTTAATCATTGGGTAGATATAGTTGAAGCATCTAGAGCAAATTATTACATTGTTTGTGACAAGGAAGATGTAAAGGAGAAAATTATAAATGATAAAAATAAAGATAAGTTTATACCTACTTCAATAAAAGCAAAGCAACTACTGAGAAACATTGTTGATCCTCATTGGCTTAATGTGGGAGCAGCAGTGTTTACTTCTTTTATTCATGCTAAGGAAAATAATTTTGAAGCTTTCTGGAATATTGATGCTGACGACACTGTAATGTGTGCTGATGCCCCCAAATGTGCTGAGATGCTAAAGCAAGTACAAGAATATGCTGATAAAAATAACTTTAACTGTTTTAGCCTAGATATAGATAGTAGTGGATATGAGCGTTTTTATTCACATTGGACATTTGGCGTTTGTTATTGCAAATTGTCTGTTGATTATGTTTCAAAGTTACTTGGTTTTAGTGAATTAAAAAAGAATTTGAAAAGAGATGATTTGATCGACATTAATTTAAATGAGGTCTTTAATATTTTGGGGAGAAGTTCACAAATTAAAGTAGGAACTTTTTATATAGAAAACTTGTATTTTCGACATAGTGATTTGGAAATTCATTATTGTAATAATCAAAGAATTTTTTATCGCAATATTTCAGAATATACAAAAGTTTTGCTAAGACTGAAAGAAAATGAAATAGAAAATGGTTTATCAATACCAAATAGATTTGTCAAATTTAACTTTGGACTCTCACAATTAGAAAGTCTTGCTTTTTTAGAAACCAACAATATTTTTAACCGTTTCGATGGCAGAAAGTATAGAAATTTTAATTTTGATAACATTACTGAAAAGCTTAAGGATAGAAAAAGACTAGTGTTATTTGGAACTTATTCGGATGGCTTACGTGCTTTAAATGCATTAAGAGTACTATTTGAGATTGAACCATATTGTTTCTGTGATATCTCAGAAAGAGTTGTAGGAACTGAAATTCAAGGTGTTAAAGTAATTAGCTTTGAACAGTTAAAGACTCTTAGCCTTGAAGAAGAGGTCCATGTTCTTATTGCAACTTCCATGTTTTATAACGAAGCACGGAAGAAATTATCATCAATTCCTGTAAAGATATTAAATAAATTCAGTGAAACAAGCCTTTATATAAGAGAACAATTTGCTAAAACCTATAAGTTGTTTGCAGATAATATATATACACCTATATATCTATGCGGGGATTATCAATGGTTCTTTAACTTTAATAATACCTACAAAGACATCATGAAATACGATTTGCTATATGATATTGAAGGGTTTGTTCAGTCTGAATTACCGGAAGAGTATAAAACTTCATATAAATGTATTACCATTGATGAATTGCCAGAAGACGCCTTTGTCGTTATTTCAACTGAAGATATTTCGTTTTTAGAAAACCAGCGAGAATTGCTAAGGCGAGGGAAAATTAATAATGTTAATTTCATATTAGGATTTGAACTAGAGTTTGCCTATAAGCGAGTTTTATTTTCATCAACACGAATATTTCAGAATTACTATGATGGTGGCAGATGCTTTATTATCGGAAATGGACCTTCCCTTACTCTTGAGGATTTGCAAACATTGAAGGAAAATAATGAAATTACTTTTGTATCCAATAACTTTTATAGATGGTTTGATAAGACAGACTTTCGTCCAGATTTTTACTTTGTTTGGGATGCACTTGATGTGTACCCAGAAGAGTTTATGCAAGAAGAGAAAATCAATTTTATGGTGAGTGTTTTCTATAGAAATGAGATCCTGAAAGAGGCGAAGAATTTGTATTTCTTTGAAACTTCTCCATGGGTACAGTACGACTATTATCCATATAAGCCATTTTTTTCCGATGATTTACCCCTTGTATATGAGGCAGGTTCCATTAGTTATATTATGCTACAGATTGCAGTAAATATGGGGTTTAAGGAAATTTACTTTTTAGGAATGGATAATGACTTCCCTGTTATTGTTAAACATGATGGTTCTGTAATAATTGATGAAAAAATTAAACACCATTTTTATGAGCAAAAATTACGACTGGCTACTTATAACAAGGATATGTTTGAAGCTGAATACGCCTATGCCAAAGACTACTGTAAGAAAAAAGGGGTAAATATCTATAATGCTACACGAGGAGGAAAATTAGATGTCTTTGAACGTGTAGATTTTGATAGTTTATTTCCGAGAGAGGATAAGATATGAGAATAGTAGCTGTTGTTCCTATTAAACTCAACAATGAACGCTTACCGGGTAAAAATACTAAAATGTTAGGAGACAAGCCTCTTGTTCAATATATACTTGAAACTCTTAACTCAGTAGATGAAATAGATGAAAAATATGTTTATTGTAGTAATAGTTTGGTATGCGATTATCTTATAGAAGGTATAAACTTTTTGCAGCGTCCTGAATATTTGGATCTGCCTTCATCAAATTTTTCGCAGATATTTAAAGAGTTCAGTAGCTTGATAAAAGCTGATATATATGTTTACGCTCACGCAACTGCCCCTTTTGTGAGAGCAGAGACAATTCGAAAGGGAATAGATGCAGTTGCTTTAGGAAAGTTTGATTCAGCTTTTTGTGCTCAAAAATTACAGGACTTTATATGGTATAAGGGTGAGCCTTTAAACTTTAATGCAGAAAATATCCCTCGAAGTCAGGATTTACCTATTTATTATCGTGAAACTTCAGGAATTTATGTTTTTAGAAAAGAAGTATTTGAGAAATATAATCGACGGATCGGAGAAAATCCTCTTATTTTGGAGATTGGATATCGTGAGGCTGTGGACATTAATACTTTTGAAGATTTTCAAATGGCAGAATGTCTGCTGAATTTTAAGGGGGAAAATGAGGATGAATAAATATAATTTGCTTGATTGTACACTTCGTGATGGCAGCTATATTACTGAAGGTGAGTTTCCTGACCAAGCTATTCGTGATATTATCAAGACCTTAATCGACTCAAATTTGGATTTTGTTGAAGTTGGTTATTTAAACAGTACAAAACTTTATCGAGGCAACTCCACACACTTTGACAGTATTTCACGTATAGCAGAATATCTTCCAGTTGAACGTAAAAATGCCATGCTGCTTGCAATGGTTGATGTGGATCAGTTTAAAATTGAAGATTTTACTCCTTATGACGGCACATCTGTTGACGGAATACGAATCGTATTCTACAAACATCAAATTAAGGAAGCTATTAAATATGCAAAAATTGTAAATGAACTAGGGTATAAGCTTTTTATGCAGCCTATGGTAACAATTGATTATTCTATGTCTGAATATTCATCTCTTTGTGATGAATTAATAAAATTAAATCCCTTTGGAATATCTATTGTAGATAGTTTTGGATATATGACACCGGGAGACTTTAGAAAGTATTTTAAAATTCTGGATAATCTTGCTCCTGAAAGTGTTATAATAGGTTTTCATTCACATCAAAATATGAACCTAGCACTTCCTGTTGCTGTAGATGTTTTTGAATATTCAACTGCCAGAAGACTAGTGATTGACTGTTCTTTACTTGGCATGGGGCGAGGTGCTGGAAATTTGCAAACAGAACTTGTAGCAAATTATTATAATAATAGTTTTGTGCCAAAGTACGATATTATCGAGCTTATTAGACTTATAAACGAATATATTGTTCCAATCAAGGAACGTAGAGAATGGGGTTACACCCCTTATTACTTCTTAACGGCATATAAAGGATGTCATCCCAATTATGCAGCTTTTGTACTGGAAAATCACCAAATTAGCTTAACTGATTTTGCAGATTACTTAAATACTATTCCGCCGGAAATGAAGACGAAATGCCGTAGACCATATGTTGAAGAGATGTATCAGAATTTTGTCAAAGCAAAGGAGGAAAGACATGAAGTATGGACTATGGTATTATAAAAATACTCACAATATAGGCGATGATATATGGGCTTATGCCCAGTCATTGTTCTATCCGCATATAGACTATTTAATTGATAATACTGAGGTTTATAAATTTAAGTCGGAGAATAATGAAGAGGTGGCAACTATTGTAAGTGCCTTTGTGGAACCATATAATTTTGAATATGGTTTTTTTCCACCCTCAAACATTATACCTTTTTTCATCGGAGCATACTTTCGCTCAACTTTGTGGGAACTATTAGCAAATGATTATATGAGAAACTATTTAAAGGCTTATGAACCAATAGGAATTCGCAGTAAGGTTCATGTTAAGCAATTTAAAGATTTAGGTATTGATGCCTATTATAGCGGATGTGTAACCTTGACATTACCTACTGTTGAAAAAGTCAAAGGTGATTATATTTGTTTGGTCGACGTACCTGAATTTATTATCGATTATGTCAAGAATAAAGTTAAAAATCGTTTTGAAATTAAGGTGATGACTCACATACTTCCCAAAATTGGTGAAGATGTGTTTTTAAAGCATCGAGAGCTTCCTATTAATGAGCGGTTTGAAGTTGTCAAAGAAATTATTAGTATATATTCAGGAGCACATTGTGTGATTACAAGTAATTTGCATACTGCTTTACCTTGTTTGACTCAGAATACACCAGTTTTATTTACCTATCCTCGGGATGGAAGGGGTATTGCTGATTTAGATACAAGAATTAGCGATAACTTGTTCTTACTTAATTCAAATTACTACGAAGATTTTAAAGAGAATAAAGTTGAATATGATTTTATTGATCCACCACTAAATCCAAAGGAGTACTTAGGCTTGAGGGAAGAGCTTATCAAATCCTGCAATAACTTTATAAAAAATGTGAAGATGGAGAGATAAAAAATAAGTTTCCTTATTCTGAACAAGAGAGAAATGAATATATTATTGAAATATTACAAAACAAAATAAGACAGCTTAAGTATGTAGTTGATAGTAAAAATATGAAAATCAATAGTTTAGAAGAGTTGATAACTCTTTCAAACATAAATGAAAATTCAATTATAGCATAAGGCTATATTATCAAAAGGAGAAAATAAAATGTTTAATGAAAAGGCAATTCTTAGTGCTCCAATTTTTGATGGCAATAAAAAATATCTCAGTGTTGAAAATAAAACAATAACATTTACTCAAATATTGATTGTGCCAAATTTAACCTGTTCATTAAGGTGCCGTCATTGTGTAGCTGGTAATCAGTATGCAAGGCGTAAGGAGTTTGATCCTATGCAAGCAGTAGAAGATTTTGACAAGCTTATGTCTGTATGTAAGACAAAACAGGTTAATATTCAAGGTGGGGAGGTCTTTCTTCATAGGCAGCTTCCATCGTTTTTTGAGCTATTTTCTCAGATGGCGAATTTAAACAACTGTGAATCTGTAGCGGTGTTTACTAATGCAACCGTTATACCTTCAGATGAGCAATTAGAGGCTTACAGCAAGATAAAATTACCTAAAAGGTTTATGATAAGCAATTACAATTTGCCAAATGTAAAGGTGGATAAGTTTGTTAATAAGGTAAAGGAATATAATCTTGATTATGTTGTATTTCCTAAGGATAATTTCTGGTTTCACTCAGGAAGTCCCGAGAGAGAAATCGGATATACTGATGAAGAACTAAAGGAAGTTCGTAGAAGGTGTACAAAATTTGGACGAGCACCTAAACTTATTGACGGTAGATTTTTTGCTTGTGGACAAAATGGGTATGCTATATATGATAAGCTAAATGACTATGTTGACATACGAAATTGTCCGCAGGAAAAATTAAAAGATGAAATATATAATTGCATGTTTAACATGGAGAGTTATGATATTTGCCGGTATTGTAGAGGCACCTTTGACGGATGCGAGAAAGTTCCTGCAGCAGAACAAATGCGGTTTAGCGAGCTGTCCTAATGATGCATCTGAGAATACTAAAGGTATTGCCTATTTTACCAATTTTGAAGTGGAGATAATGGGGCAGTCCGTGAGTTTATTGATAGGTTGGTGGCAAATGGATTCTTTAATTAAGGAAATTGATTTGTATAGGAGCAGATGGATTGCTCTAAGACTTGAGGACTATGATTTCGTCCTGCTTCTTCCCTCTGACGATGTTCAGCTAAACGACCAAATAAAAGCAGCCTTTGAGCGAAAGCTTAATGGACGGAGAGGGGCTGTTATAGAAGGAGAAGTGGCGCGAGAAATTCTGAAACTTTATGAGATGTATGAGTTTAGCGGTAAGGTCATTATAGGATCCTTTGATCAGCCTTGTGGACGCAAACTTCACAATTTGCTTGATTGTGGTATTGCTGATGCAGAAACATTGATTAACGACGTTATACTGGGGGCTCTATAATGAAACTTCGGCATAAAGAGGAAATGAAACAGACGATTGGTAACCTCCTGGCTAATAATAAATTTGCCTGTAAAAACGTGCTTACCTTTGGACATTGTAATGCAACGGAGGAAATGATTGACTATCTTCTGAGTATGGGAGTAACTGTTAATGCGATATTGGACAATAACAAAAGCAAGCAGGGAAATGATTATAAGGATATAAAAATAGTTCCTCCACAATATATAAAACAATTTAATTATGAAAATACTATTGTGCTAATTGCCACTCGTTTTTTTGAGCCCATGGCAGCACAGTTAAAAGAGCTTGGTTATGCCGGCGAAATTGTGAAAGTTGTTGATTATAATTCTTTTGCCGAATACTCTGTTTCTGATTATACAATAAAACGCAAGACAGAGAGAATGATTCGTGGAACTGAAACCCTAAAGGCTATAAGGGAACAGTTTCCGCATCATCATCTTGTAATATGTCCCAATAATGCTTTAGGAGATGTGTACGTAGCTTGCTCTTATTTACCGGCATATTGTGATAAGAAAGAAATAGAGAATATAGCTATTGTAGTTGTAGACGATGGCTGTCGTCAAATTGCTGAGATGTTTGACATTGCCAATGTTGTAACCCTTGATGACACAAAGATGGATGAATTTGTTCAGGCAATAATATTTAATCATGAGGACAACTGCATTATTGCTCACCATGACCGCCCATACACAGATAATATTATTAAATATATTGATAAGTATTTCTTAAGCTTTACAGATTGTTACAAGTATGCAGTTTTTGGTTTAGGTAAGGAAATTGTACCGGTTAAACCCTCGAAGATTGAGCAGTTTGATAATAAACCAAATCTTATAGAAGGTAAAAGCGTTATAATAGCTCCCTATGCAAAAAGTGTAGTTCAACCGTCCCGTAGTTTTTGGGATAAGATTGTAAAGGACTATCAACAGATAGGATTTCAAGTCTATACATATGTGTTTGGAAGCGAAGAACCATTGGTTAATACAATACCAATTACTATTCCGCTTAATCAGCTGATAGGAGCGGTTGAATTTGCTGGACATTTTGTGGGACTGCGCTCGGGATTGTGCGATATTGTTAGTACTGCTAATTGCCAAAAAACTGTAATAATGCCAGATTGCTTCTATAGCACTACAAGTATAAAGATTGCAGATTTCTTTGCACTTCCGGGCTGGGAACAAATCATTGTATAAAATGTAACAAGGGGATATACAAGGGTAGTGAAGAAACTGAAAATTTTCAATTTAATTCAGATAAATTGCTATGATTTATATATGAAAAAAATTTAGGTTTTGTGTATTTTTGAATAAATCGTGAAATATGAAATCCCAGTTTGGCTTTTCTCAATATGATCATAAAATCGGATAAATACTAGCACAAGCAGAAACTTTATCTAAATATAATCTGCCGATAATCCGATATAAATTATGAGAAAGTTCATGGAGGGATTTTTTATGAAAATTGAAAGCATGGATGCTGCTATGTTGCAATCGGTAAGAACTCAAAATTCTGATCATTGCATAGATGCTAGGGAAAGCAAAAATGTCACTAATTCAGATAAACAAAGGGTTACAAATAAAGATGCCCAGAAAAATGAAAATATGGAGTATTATATATCAGGAAGAGCGGTTGTTAAGGCTATTGAAAAGGCTAATAAAGCTTTAGTCATGACAAAAACTCAGTTGGAATTTTCAATACATGAAAAGACTAAAGAAATAATGGTTAAGGTAATTGACTCGGATACAAAGGAAATAATAAGAGAGATTCCGCCGGAGAAAATACTTGACATGGTAGCTAAGATGCTTGAGCTGACAGGGATTTTGGTGGACGAAAGGAGGTAACTTGCGTGGCTGTAATTAGGATATCCGGTTTTTATTCCGGTTTTGATGTGGATCAGATAGTATCCGACTTGATGAAAGTTGAGCGCATGAAAGTAGATAAAGTATATAGACAAAAGCAATTGCTGGAGTGGAAGAGGGATAGTTACAGGGATATAACCAGTGCACTGATGAGTTTCAGAGACCAATATTTCGATATATTAAAGCCAGCAACAAATTTTAGATCAAGCAGTGCTTTCGCAAAATTTAAAATACAATCTTCCGACGACTCTGTTGTTACTGTGACAGCAAATGCGGAAGCTGTAAGTAAAACCCATAGTATTACGGTGCATTCTCTTGCTTCAGCGGCTAAAATAGTCGGAGATGATAAAATAGTAGATGCTGTAAAGGGAAGCAATGCAGCGGATCTTTCAGCTCTGGAAGGAAAATCCATATCGGTTAACCTGGATGGAGTTACAAAGACACTGGAACTTGGAAGTTACACCAAAATAGAAGACCTTGAAGCTGATCTTGAACAAAAACTTACCGAAGCTTTCGGCTTGGGAAAGTTTGATGTGGTGACCGAAGACGGTAAAGTAGAAGTGAAATTGCTATTAAACGGCAGTACCTTTACATTGTCCGGAAACGGGTTAGAGGCATTGGGTTTTGCATCCGGAGATAATACATCTAACAAATTGTCTTTGAATTCGTCCCTTGACAGCTTAAAAAATATTTTCAAGAACAAGTTGAATATAAGCGATCCTGGCGAAATTGTAACCTTTACAATAAACGGTAAGACAATTGATGTTAAAAAGACGTATGAACAGGCAACCATTAAAGATATTATGAATGCAATAAATTCCAGTGACGCAGGAGTTAAAATTACATATGATTCATTGAAAAATCAATTTTTGATGGAGTCTACAACTATAGGAGCAGCATCCAGTATAACTTATACCGATTCATCCAGCGGATTGTTAAAAGCATTAGGTATTGTTGATGGAGAGTACAAACAGGGAACCGATGCGGAATTTACATTAGACGGGGTTGAAGGAATGAAACGCAGTAGTAATACCTTTACTATAGACGGTGTTACCTATACGCTTAAAGGTACTTCAACTTCTCCTGTTACTATCAGCCTTGAACAGAATATAGATGCAGTGGTTGAAAATATAAAAGAATTTGTGAATAAATATAATGAACTTCTGGATAAAATAAACGGCAAACTTTATGAAAAATATGACAGGAATTATCAACCTCTTACCGATGATGAAAAGGATGAGATGAGTGAAAAAGAGATAGAAAAGTGGGAGGAAAAAGCAAAGACCGGGTTACTTGCCGGGGATAGTATTTTATCCAAGATTGTGAGCAGTATGAGAACTGCCCTCTATGAAAAAGTTGAAGGTGTTTCAATGAGCCTTTATGAAATGGGAATTACCACTGGCTCTTATACCGATAAAGGAAAACTTAAAATAGATGAAAGTAAGTTGAGAAAAGCCCTTACGGAGAATTTTGAACAGGTGGTCAACTTCTTTACTAAGGAAGCAGAATATTCTTATACTGAAAGCCTTGAGGATTCGGCAAAAAGGACTGTGAGGTACAAGCAGTCAGGAATAGCACAGCGTTTATATGATATAATTCAGGATAATATAAGAACCACTAGGGATTCCAAAGGCAAAAAGGGTATATTGCTTGAAAGGGCAGGATATACCAATGATGCCTCCGACTTTAACAATTATATCGTAGAGCAGATAAAAAACAAGCAGTCAGAGATAGATGCTTTGGAGAAAAAGATGACCGCTCTGGAGGCTGCTTACTACATGAAGTTTACTAGTATGGAGAAATATTTGGGACAAATGGAAAGCCAGATGAGCTCAATACTTTCACTTACCAACTCGTATTATAAATAATAGACTCCGTAGTAACTACAGTATTTTGAATTTTTGAAAAGCATGGAGGTAATAAAATAATGACACTTATCAATGGATATGCCCAATACAAGGAAAACTCAATATATACCGCAACTCCTGAGGAATTGACTCTAATGTTGTATAATGGCCTTGTCAAGTTTTTAATGCAGGCACAGTTGGCCATAAATGAAAAAAATATTGAAAAAGCCAATAGCTGTATAATAAAAGCTCAGGATATATTAACTGAACTTCGGTGTACATTGAATATGAAATATGACATTGCACATCAATTAGACTCACTGTACGATTATATGCTTTCAAGACTTATTGATGCAAACATAAAAAAGGATAATACTATTATTGAAGAGATACTCGGTTATGCAAGGGAACTCAGGAATACCTGGGAACAGGCAATGAAAATTGCGAAACAGCAAAATTCAAGAACAGCGCAAGTTGCTAAATAGGAGAGATAGAGATGGATTTCAGCCCGGAATTTTGTATTGAAAAGACTATTGAAGCTTCAAATAAAAAATATAAGTGTTTGCAGGATTTGGTGCTTTTGACTATGGCGCAAACGGAAGCCATAAGCGAAGAAGGTATGGATGGCCTGGAAAAGCTTATAAATGAGAAGCAAATAAAGATTGATGAGATAAACAAGATTGATGAGGATTTTGGAATATACTTCAACTTGCTTAAACAAAAGCTGGGTATTAATAAATTGGATGAAATCGATGCTTCACAATTGAAGGGTGCAAAAGAGCTAAAACAAATTATCGGACAGATAATGGAACTCTTAAGTGAAATAAATAAATTGGAAAAACAAAATTATGCGAAAGCTAAAAACCTGTTGGATGAATTTGGAATGAAGTTGAAGCAAATCAGGGAAGGCCAAAAATTGAATGATGCCTACTATAATTACGGAGCATCCTTAACTCCTCCGGCATATTTCGTAGATAAAAAGAAATAAGCGAGAAAAGCCTTTGAAATTAGTATTCAAAGGCTTTTTCAATACTTTACGGGAGTGAAAAAATTTTAAAGTTATTGCCTTTCGGATTTAAAATTCTGACGCTTTTGAGCTTGCTGAAATAAGCAATTACTAAGGCTTTGGATACCATTAAGTTTTTATTGACACTAAAGTACATGTTGCATATAATAAGTAAGTAAACTTAATACTTTGTTAGGTGAGGCTCCTATACAGAAAGATGCTACTGCCCAGAAACGTCGAAAGACGCCAATGTGGGTGAACAAACACTACCGGATTAAGGTTTTGTTTAATGTAGCTGGTTTAGAACCTAAGCTGTATAGTGCTAAAACTCAACGAGGGAAGAATATTTTTTGAATAAATGTTGTTTGACTTCCTATCGTGAGGAAGTTTTTTATTGTATTTTTATGTATATTGTTGAAATTAACTATACAGTATAATCTAGAAGACAAATTTTTGTTTGGGAAGTGATAACAATGATGGAGATTTACAAAACTTACGATATGGCTCAACACTTGGAAAAAATAGAAAAAATTGAGAAGGGATGCTGGATAAACCTTTCCGCTCCTACAGAGGAAGAACTAAATTATTTGGAGAAAAGCTTAAACATACTTCCCAATTTTTTAAGAGACCCGCTTGATGAAGAGGAAAAACCGAGAATAGATGTTGAAGATAATCAGACACTGGTAATAGTGGATATACCTTATGTATATGAAGATGAAAAAAATCTTAAGTTCGAAACTATTCCATTAGGCATACTTATAATGGATGACTTTGTTATTACTATCTGCAACAGAGAGTTAACTCTTATCGATTCATTTAAGAGCAAAAAAGTTAAGGATTTTTATACATTTAAAAAGACGAGATTTACCTTACAACTGCTTTTTATGATTGCTAAAGACTTCTTAAGATATTTGAGACATATTGACAAAAAGACTGACGATTTGGAGAAAACACTGCACAAATCCATGAGAAACAGGGAGTTATTCAAACTTCTTGAATTGGAAAAGAGTCTTGTATTCTTTACCACATCACTTAAGTCAAATGATGCTGTTATGGAAAAGCTTCTTAGAGGTAAATATATTAAACTTTATGAAGAGGATCAGGACCTTCTTGAGGATGTACTTATTGAAAACAAACAGGCTATTGAAATGGCTAACATATACAGTTCAATTTTAAGCAGTATGATGGAGGCATTTTCATCGGTTATTTCGAACAATTTGAATATGGTTATGAAATTCCTTACATCAGTAACCATAGTAATGGCTATACCTACTATGATTGCAAGTTTTTTTGGTATGAATGTTCCTGTTCCGTGGCAGAATAATAGTTATGGATTTATATATACTTTATCGGTATCCTTTTCCATTGCATTGATTACCAGCTTTGTTTTGTATAAAAAAGGCATGTTTTGATGGTTTATTTCCATTATAATGAATATACCTATATATGCTTAACAATATTAAAACTATATCAATGGATTTATATAGATATTAAAAATCGATTTTATGGGATTTGCACCATAAAATCGATTTTTATAACCTTTTTATGCCAGGAATAAAATTTTAGTTTTCATCAGAATCGTCATTAAGACTATTTATGAATTCGGTTATCCTTTGCAAATACTCATCGGTTAGTTTGGTAAAGCTTTCTATATGATTAACACCTTCTGTTTCCCATAGCTTAACATTGCTTCCGCCTGCTTTAAGGAGTTCATGGCTGTTGCTTACAGGAATATAGGCATCGTCCTTACTATGTATCAACATTACCGGTCTTGGGGCTATGTCCTTTATTACAGCTCTTGGACTGAATTCTTTCGGGTCTACTCCTTCTAATATCTTTATTGTTAAAAAAGTAGTCTGGTTGAAGGGAAATGACGGAAGATTACTCCAGGCATCAAGATTGTCATTCAGATATTCTTCCAAATCGGAGAATGGACTGTCTGCTATTACTGCATCAACATCTTGACTTTGAGCTGCTGCAACAATACTTGTGGCCGCTCCCATTGAAAATCCCATTAAAACTATCTGTTTAGAACCCAATTTTTTTGCATAATTTACGGCACCCAGAAGATCGTTTTTTTCATATATGCCTACTGTAGTTACTTTTCCTTCAGATTCACCGCAGTTTCTAAAATCGAAAGTCAATACGTTGTAACCCTGATTTAATAGGGATTTGATTAAAACAAAGGTATCTTCACCGTACTGAAGCCTGTTTTGACGGTAACCGTGAGCCAAAATTACAGTCTTATTACTGCCCTTTACTTCAAAAAACCAGCCCTTTAAATTTATTTCATCTTTAATGTCCTTAAAGGAGATATTTCTGTATTCCGGTACTATATTTGATGTAAAAACCGGCAAAGCTTTCCTTTTAGGATGAGTAAGCATCCATCCTGTGTATGTCGAAACTCCTATTAAAGCTATAGAAGCCAATAATACAAGTATAATTATTACCATAACAATCGTCCTTATCCAGTGAGTTTTTCTTTGGGCGTACGATACTCCGCTAATTCTCATACCTTTTACCTCCTTCAGCCTTCCAGGGTTTGTTTAAGACCATTTCAAGGCGAGCTAATATGTTGTACAAAAAAGTATTCAAATTTGGCTATTTGGTAACATGTTTTTACTTTATTAGTTTTATATGGAAGTTAACTATATATTCACATATTTAATTATATTTTCATTTGCATATAAAGTAAAGTATAAGTAAAAATAAGTACTAAAATTAAGAAAATTTATTTGTGAGAATGTATATAAATTGTCTAAACCTGTGAAAATTTGAAAGTCTGCTAAGGGAATTGACTGAGTAATTATTATTATATGCAATTGCAAAGGTAGTTTAGTTTTTGGTGAAAAATTTGGAGGTGGGGGTAATAAACTTTTTTGAATTTACCAATAGCGACATTTTCAGTTGGGTTGTTTTGCCGATACTTATTTTTTTATCCCGTATTATTGATGTGTCAATAGGTACAATACGTATTATATTTGTTTCAAGGGGTAAAAAGAACTTAGCGCCTTTACTGGGTTTTTTTGAAGTACTGGTATGGATTGTTGCTATAAGTCAAATAATGAAGCATTTAGATAATTTTGCTTGTTATTTTGCCTATGCAGCTGGATTTGCAATGGGTACCTTGGTTGGCATGATCCTTGAGGAAAAATTGGCGATAGGTATGCTGGTTGTGAGAGTAATACTGGTAAAGGACGAGTGCCGGCTGATGGAAAGGCTTCATAATGCAGGATTTGGTGTTACTGTAGTTGATGCAAAAGGAGCAAACGGGGATGTAAAAATAGTATATACGATTATAAAAAGAAAAGAGCTGGAAGAAGCTTTGGAAATAGTTACAAAGTGTAATTCAAAAGCATTTTATTCGATTGAGGATGCAAGAACTGTAAATCAGGGTATATTTAGAAATAGTAAATTTTATGGGAAAAGCAAGGCCGGTAACCTGAATTTATTCAAAAGCTTTGGAATATTCAGACGTAATGTAAAATAAAAATTTCTGAAATAAAAATGATAAACCCCCTTAGAGTAAATGAACTCTTAAGGGGATTTATAGTATTTATAATTATTAAAATCCTTTTGATCTTAACCATTCATCAGCTTCTTGTTCGTTGGTAAATGCCATTTGAGGATATTTTCCTCCGGATGCTCTATTTAGCTGCATTTTCACGATTGTATCGCTGACAATTATTGCGGCACAGCACATTCCTGAATTTATCTTCCATTGGGTGTGTTTTTCCATCTCTTCGCCTATATTAGAAGTTTTATATCCTCTAAGGTCACAACATACTGCCCAAGGTTTTCCGTTGAATTCTTGGGATACTTTTTTTACATAGTCATCGTGATACCTTTCAATGTCTTCTTTGTGCCAGAATCCTGAATTTTTCTCATAGCTAATACGTCTGGTAGAGTCGAACTTAATTTCATACAATCCTTTTGAATCTTTTACATGAACCATAGTGTATCCTCCTTTTTAATATAGATATTTTTGCTGAGTAGATTTTGTTAAGTAGACGTTGAATTCCAAAGTTGCTTCGAACTGCAGTGATTATGTAGCCTTAGATGAACTTTATATTTTATATAAAATAATTCCGAAAGCATGCAATTGCCATTTCAAAAGTTATTTTTGTAAAGGGTAAAATGGAAAGATTATTTTTTGAAATGACTTAAAGAGACATAAGAATTTACTACTTACAAACAAAAGAAGAGCAGCATTTTGGTTTTACTTAAGGACTTTTAATCTATTCATAATAGGAGTGCTTTTTCACTTCCATAGGCTACTGGTTCAATAACCTGAGGACCATCAATATCGATAAAAAAGTTTTTTATTTTGTCTATATCCTCAGTTTTATCAATAGAAATACTTTTACTCCAATACTGTTCATCATATCCGCAATGTAAATTCTGCGGGTTTTAAACCGTTTAAAACTCTTCTGTACAAAAATTAACGACCATGTTCAACATAGGCCAGCATTGCATTGTTTACTATAATATAGATAATAGTTTCTGTGAGTATTCATATAAAAGGAGCCGTCGCCGGCGAATACGGCGACTGGTCTGTCTTTAATAAACATAATGTACATCAATGGCTCCTGCTAAACTTGATCCCATGGCAGCGTAGTTTAGATTGATTCCAAAATCGCTGCCTTCAGGGATTTCCGGATATTTGAACACAAAGCTCATATATTCTCCCAAATCTGAGAGATAGAATGTGTTCGAAGGTAAAATCTTTGCTATTTGCTCTATAAACAATCGAATTGAAAGGCCTTCATGATTTTTGATATAAGGAGGATTCAATGACGGCCTTTCAAAATGATTGGCAGATTTAGGTGTGTTATTCAATATGAATGCAATTGTATCCTTTTATATCACAATTTATATTTATATCGGTATTAAATACTTTAATTCAAAAATACAAAAACTACACTGCTTTGTTTCAAAAACTCAATATCCCATCAACTATAAGATTTTTTACGTCATTCACAAAGTTAAGACTCTCAAAGTATTTTGGCATATAATGGTTTACCAGTTCAGTGCAAGTCTCTATTTCTTTTTAAATCAACTTTCGCACGTGAATAATGT
>AMZC01004782.1_pt1 | contig 39922 bp, 41 predicted proteins | sample 948551 | NCBI WGS metagenome assembly AMZC01 (sample SAMN01120625, study PRJNA171369) | bioreactor sludge metagenome | biome: sludge; isolation source: anaerobic thermophilic cellulolytic sludge from lab reactor | place: China: Hong Kong, Shek Wu Hui wastewater treatment plant | collected... | reverse complement strand
AACACGCCAAACTTTACGTGTGATCAAAAAATAATATCTGAAAATTTATCAACTACCTAATGGGGAGCTCCGGAAATTTATCCGGGGCTCTTTTTTTAAAAACAAAGGAATTTAGGTAATTTAGCTCCTAATAAAATCCACCTTTGTGAAGCAAATTTATTGGTTGATAAGGCGAGACATTCTGCTGGAGCTGAGGCAGCCACAGGTAATCAGCGGGATAATTTTGCATGCTTTGGGCTCGGTGTGGATAGCCTATCTCGCCTTCAAAGGAATAATTCCAACAAATACATGGAACAGTCTGCTTTGGATTATACTTCTTTTTTCGGCGGTTCATTCTTCTAACCGTGCTTTTGGCAGTGATTCCGGCGGAAGGAAGCTTTATTACTATACTCTCGCTGATGCACGGCATATCATTTTGGCCAAAATTATTTATAACATACTTTTAATCCTAACGTTAAGCGCAATTACCAGCATGGTTTTTCTGCTTTTCAACGGAAATCCAATACTTCATCCTTTAAGATTCATCCTTGCCCTGCTTCTGGCCAGCATTGGCCTGGCCGGAATACTCACCTTTACTTCAGCTATTGCCTCTCAGGAAGCCCGTAACTTTTCATTAATGGCTATTCTGAGCTTACCTCTCACTGCCCCTCTGCTTCTACTTGTAATCCGACTGTCAACCTCAGCTATTCAACCTACGGTTGCTTCAAATTTAAGCGCCATGGTTTTGGCTTTACTTTTGCTCGACATATTGTGCATCACATTGGCATGGATACTTTTTCCATATTTATGGATGGAATAATTTGAGCAAACAGCCCAAAACATTGTTTACTTTACATAACGCTTTATAAATGCCGAAATTAAAAAAAGATTGGTGGAAAATAACCGGTGGTCTCTTGGTTGCCTACAGCCTGATTGCCGGCCTCTCTATACATGTGCCTCAATTACCCATCATCTACGAGAGCATCAGAAACCTCTTTTACCACGTTAGCATGTGGTTTACAATGACCACAATGATGGCTACTGCTTTCATTTTCAGCATAAAATATCTTCGACAACCTCTCGCAAAAACAGATACAGCTGCCGTTCAAGCTGCTGCAGTGGGACTGTTTTTTGGGTTTCTTGGAATCGTTACCGGTATGATGTGGGCAAATTTCACCTGGGGTAAACCATGGACAAATGACCCACAACTGAATGGCGCAGCAACAGCCATTTTAGTATATTTAGCCTACTTTGTCCTTCGCTCTTCGATTGACGACCAGGAAAAAAAGGCCAGGGTGTCTGCGGTATACAATATATTTGCTTTTGTACTTATGCTAGTATTCATCGGCATCATGCCGCGCCTGGCCGAGCACAGTATTCACCCCGGAAAAAGCGGAAATCCGGCACTCGGGGTTAAAGGTTTAGATCCTACTATGCGCCTGGTTTTTTATCCGGCTGTATTGGGTTGGATCATGATTGCCTTTTGGATTTGGAAAATACGTATCCGCATCAAAACCATTCATCAGAAAATTGCTGAATTATAAATTTCAGGCTATGCTCACGAATAAATTATTTGTTGTAATTGGAGTCATTACCCTTATCTTTATTGGCTTATTCGTTTACCTGTTGTTTCTCGACCGTAAAACACAACGATTAGAGAAAGAACTGGATGAATTGTTGAAAAAACAAAGTAAAAACACATGAAGACAAAACATATATTTATTATTATTTTTCTAGCAATAGCATTAGGGGTGGTTATCAGCACATTCAGCGATACTAATCCCTATGCTGATTTTGCCATTGCCTCGAAGAACCCTGACAGAGAGTTCCATGTAATCGGTACCTTAGACACCACACGCCCCATGCAATACGACCCCTTGAAACCTAATTATTTCTCTTTTTATGTAAAAGACGATAAAGGCATAGTCACACAGGTAGAATATCACAATGCAAAACCTCAGGACTTTGAGAAATCAGAAAAGATTGTCTTAATAGGTCGTATGCAAGGGAAAAATTTTCAGGCCAATTCAATACTATTGAAATGCCCGTCGAAATATAACGAGGATGATAAACCTCAAGCTTTCGCCGACAGAAAATTTTAACCATGTCGTTAAGAAAAATTGATCAAACCCTTTTATTAAACCTTTCTGAAAAGGCACTGAATACACCCCGGCTCCGGATCAACCTGAATTTTCACAGCCAAAACCAGGATGTATTTCAACGAATGCTCAATGCATTGGAGCCCGACAGCTATGTTCAACCGCATAAGCACGAGAATCCTGACAAAGATGAGGTTTTTGTTATACTGAAAGGGAAGCTGGCTGTTGTTAGTTTCAATGATAAAGGCGAGGTGGAAGACTATATCATTCTTGATTCCTCGCAGGGCCGATATGCCTGCGAGGTACCGGCCCGCACCTGGCATATGATAGCAGCCCTTGTACCAGGTACGGTAGTATTCGAATTTAAACACGGTCCCTACGATCCGGCCACCGACAAGGTATTTGCCCCCTGGGCTCCTCCCGAAAACCACCCCGAAGCCAAATATTATCTGGAAAAAATAGTAAAGGAATTGAAACATTTTTAAGAGAAAGAAAAACCGAATCCTAATTTTTCAACACAATAAATATCAATTACCTATACTGATAACTCGTTTTCAAAAAATCACCAAAACCCCACACTATGAGCATTCTTAAAGAATTCAAAGCTTTCGCCATGCGCGGCAATGTTGTCGACATGGCAGTAGGTATCATTATTGGTGGTGCCTTCGGAAAAATCGTATCCTCCCTGGTAAATGATGTAATCATGCCTCCTTTAGGCTTGTTAATTGGGGGTGTAAATTTTACCGATCTAAAAATTACTCTCAAGCAGGCTGCCACTGCTGCAGATGGTTCTGTAATTCCAGCGGTTAGCTTACAGATAGGCAGCTTTATTCAAACGCTTGTTGATTTTACAATCATTGCCTTTGCCATTTTTCTGATGATAAAGGGCATGAATGCATTAAACCGAAAAACCAAACAAGAACCTGCACCCCCTGCCCCTCCACAACCCACGAACGAAGAGAAACTGTTGGCTGAGATTAGAGATCTACTTAAGGACAATGCGAAAAGATAGATTAGTTCCAAGTTCCAAGTTCCAAGTTCCTTGTTTCTTTATTCTTGTTTCTTGGTTCTTGGTTCTTGGTTCTTGTTTCTTGTTTCTTGTTCCTAGTTCTTAGGTTAAGATTTTTGGTTTCAAGTTTCGCATTCCGGGTTCCGGGCTTCTGATTCCAGGGTTCTGGTTTGCTATTTGCTGCTATTGGTTATGAGCCACCAGAAGCAGAGAAGGGAATTATGCAATTGTAAGCAGCTAAATAAAAAACAAGCTCTTCTTCATTCGCAATCATTAAGGAAATATTCATACGTTTGTAAACACAAACGATTTTATCATGCTACTACCCATACTTATTCCCATGCTAATAGGGATGTTTCTTGCCCTGAATATGGGAGGAAGCGGCACCGCCCCTTCATTTTCAGCAGCTTATGGAGCAAATGTGATAAAAAAAATGGCAATTCCCGGTCTATTTGGAATATTTGTATTTGCGGGAGCCATCATTGCAGGAGAGAAAGTGGTACTCACAATAGGTAAAGGCCTTATGCCTGCACGCTACCTCACCCTGGTAGTATCCTCTGTTATCTTACTGTCTATTTCCCTCTCATTGCTGATAGCTAATCTTCTGGGTGTTCCCCAATCAACCAGCCAGTCTACGGTATTTGCCGTTGCAGGTGCTGCGGCCTACCTCGATCGCGTCAACTATCATAAAATTTTCTTCGAAATTGTACCTATGTGGCTGGTACTGCCCATCATAGGCTTTTTAATCACCTATTTCTTAGCCTGGGCTCTGAAAAAATATTTAGAGGATCCCAAATACAACGACTATCGAACCCTGGGCCGCTTTTCCATTCCTCGACTTCTTCTCATCGCATCGGGGTGCTATGTGGCTTTTTCCATAGGAAGCAATAATGTAGCCAATGCTACAGGTCCTCTTGTCTCTATGCTGATAAACGAACTTAAAATTTCTCCCGACGACGATAAAAAATTTCGTCTGATCATGATTTTGGCTACCCTGGTGATTGCTCCCCTTTTTGGCATAGGTAGCAGTGTATTTGGCTATAAAGTTCTCAAATCCACCGGAAAAGATATAACCCGCTTAGGGCCTTTGCATGCCTCTCTGGTTTCCGTAGTTACGGCTACCTTACTGTTGTTGGCTTCGGTAACCAAAGGAATACCCACATCTCTTGTTCAGCTTAATAGTCTGGCTATCATGGCCATATCGATAAAACAAGTAGGTTATTCAAAAACCACAAAGAATAACACAGTTAAACGTTTTTGGCTGGTATGGGTAACGGCTCCATTAGTCGCCCTTGCTCTCACCCTTCTGATGATGTATGCAGCGGATAAAGCCGGCATTCTCTTTTACTAATACACATTGAAGCAGCTTAATGTCCACGCAGAAAAAATACCGCCATATCTTTTTCGACCTCGACAATACATTGTGGGATTTCAATCGCAACTCGGTTGAAACCCTGAAGGAGTTGTTTAGTGAATGGGTAGCGCCACGTTTAAACATAGGCGTAGAGAGTTTTATTGATGTTTATGAAAAAATTAACCATCAATTATGGAATAAGTATCGCGACGGACAAATCAGCAGACAACAAGTAGCTATTGACCGGTTCACCCTTACCTTGAAAAACTTTGGTATTGACGACGAGACACTTGCGGCCCTATTATCTGAAGCTTACATCCGCCGAAGCCCGCGCAAAACCCGATTGGTTGAGGGAGCTTCAGAAGTCTTGGATCAGTTAAAATCCAGATTTCATCTGCACATTATCACCAATGGATTTTTAGAAGTACAAATACCCAAAGTAGAACATTCGGGATTGGGCGAATATTTCGAAACCATCACCACATCGGAAGAGTGTGGATGCTTAAAGCCATGTAGAAAAATTTTTGAATTTGCTCTCGGCAAGGCCGGTGCCATGCCAAATGAAAGCCTCATGGTAGGAGATGATCCGGAAGGTGATATCAAAGGAGCCACAGAGGCAGGCATGGATGCCATATTCTATAATATTTCCGGCGAAAACAATCCGTTAGAGGCCTTATATTGCATCAGAAATCTAAGGGAATTATTACCTTTATTGATGTCATGAACTTGTTTTATTGCAGTGATATTCCGGAAATGCCGGCTCTTCCCCTGCTTGCTCGACTTGACGAGGAGGAAACCCGTCACGCTTTAAAAGTTCTGCGACTTCAGCCGGGCGATGCTATCAGGGTAACAAATGGAAAGGGGTATCAATATACCGGTACTATCAGCGGTTTAACAGGTAAATATCTCGAGTTTTGGCTCACCGAACAAATCCAGGTTTTCGATTTTAACCGTCCACGCATTCATATAGCAGTATCACCCTTAAAAAATCCTGACCGCTTGGAATGGCTGGTGGAAAAGGCGACAGAAGCCGGAGTTTATCGTATAAGTTTTGTTGTAACCCAACGGACCGAGAAATTTCGGGTAAACCTCGAAAGGATGCAACGGCTCGCAGTGGCTGCCCTGAAACAATCGATGGGTGGATGGCTCCCCTTGCTCACAGGACCAGTAGAATTTAATTCTTTAGTGAATGAAGCTTCAGAAAATGAAAAATACATTGCCTGGTGCGAGGGCAAGAATCCACTTTTGTGGGATGCATTGAGTGGCCGCCATGATACATTGATACTAATTGGGCCTGAAGGAGATTTTACACCTCAGGAGGCTGAAAAAGCGCTGTGTGCAGGGTTTACTCCCGTAAGCCTGGGAACACACCGACTGCGAACCGAAACAGCCGGACTGGTAAGTATCTTTGCCTTCCAAATCATAAGCCGCAATCTATGAGAAAAATTCTGCTCGCAGGTATATTGTTTTACTTCGCATGTATGCCATCAGCCCCGGCCCAGGAAAAATTGCGAATAGCACTCTTGAAGTACAGTGGTGGCGGCGACTGGTATGCCAACCCTACTTCACTGCCTAACCTCATTGCCTTTTGCAACAACAATCTGGGTACTAATATAGATCCTGTGCCAGCTACCATCGAACCCGGTGATCCAGCCATTTTCAGCTTCCCTTTTGTACATATGACAGGACATGGCAATGTGATTTTTAACGAAAACGAAATACAAAACCTGGTAAAATACTTCGAAGCAGGCGGATTTTTACACATCGACGATAACTACGGAATGGACCCGTTTATTCGCAGGGAATTAGCCAAATTATTTCCAGGGCAGGATTTTAAAGAAATTACACCCTCCCACCCTATCTTCAATCAAAAATTTAAATTTCCAAACGGTTTGCCCAAAATTCATGAACACGATGGCAAGCCTCCACAGGCTTTTGCATTTTACCTCAACGGACGCATGGTCTGCCTTTATACTTATGAATGTGATTTGGGAGATGGTTGGGAAGATCCACGCGTGCATGGCGACAGTGAAGAGACCCGGCAAAAAGCATTAAAAATGGGCGCCAACATCATACAGTTTGTATTCAATGGGGCACAATAAGGTTCCCTGTTCGAAAAGGCCGAATGCGTAAATTTGCAACCTGACTGCATTTTAATTCAAGTTCATCGCTGCCATGCATTTTATTCATCCTTGGTATCTTACAGGGCTCCTGGCTCTCGCCATTCCGATCATCATACATCTTTTTAATTTTCATAGATATAAAAAGATATATTTCACCAATGTACGCTTTCTGGAGGTGCTGCAAACAGAGACCCGCCGAACCTCGAGGTTGCGTAATATTATCCTTCTGTTGTTGCGCATGCTGTTTATAACAGCAGTGGTGCTGGCCTTTGCTCAACCTTATTTTGGCCAAAATTACTTACTCAGCAAAACTTCGGGGCGAACTGTAAGCATATACTTAGACAATTCCTTCAGTATGCTCGATGATCAAGGAAATCAGAACCGATGGACAAAAGCAAAAAGCAGAGCACTCGAAATCGTTTCTCTTTTCGGCAGCGGCGACCAATATCATCTGCTTACCAACGATCGACTGGGTGGGCAGCAACATTTGGTTACCCAAAGTCAGACACAAATCTGGATAAACGAATCAGAGCCTTCTGCCCGCCAAATTCATACCAATGACATCTTAGAATCTCAAGCCAACTCCTTAACCGTTACGAACAAAAACGGGCGAATTGCTTTCTTTATCTCCGACTTTTCCCGTTCGTTTTTCAATCCAGGCCCGCCACCCGACACCACCCTCAATTGGGTATTCGTTCCTGTGTCGACCAATACGACGGATAATGTGAGCATTGACAGTGCATGGTTTGAGGAGCCATTGATTTATCCGGGACTTTTAACAGCTCTTAAAGTGAAGCTTACCAACCATTCAACTGAAAGCACCGATGAAATTGGTATAAAACTCATGCTCAACAAGATTCAGCGGGGCTTTAAAAGTATCTCCCTTAAGCCATCTGCATCGGAGGTAATTTCCATTCCTTTCCAACACTCCGACACAGGTTTTATTAATGGCCAGTTAGAAATATCCGACAACGAATTCCCATACGACAATAAGCTCTTTATGAGTTTTAAGGGCCAACCCCCCATTCAGGTGTTAATGATAGGCGGAACAGACTTTAATCCTTACCTGTCCCGTCTTTTTAGAACCGATAGCTCTATCCGGGTTACCAGGCAATTGCTTCGGCAGGTTGATTATTCTCTCATCAGCCAATCCTCCCTGACCATACTCGATGAAGTTACCGAATACCCTTCGGGGTTGCTACTTTCAATAAAGAAAGCCCTTGAAGAAGGTCGTTGCCTTACCATCATACCACATCCAAACAAAGGCTTGCAGGAGTTGGAATCGTTTTTAAAACAACTCGGCATCGAATCCCAATTGACCCCTGCCAATGGGGCTGGAGCAGTGGGTGAGATAAACTCCCATGGTATTCTATTCAAAAATGTAATAGAAGAGATGCCTGAATATCCTGCTTTGCCCTCAGTAAAAGAATACATCCGTATCAAAACAGGCCTAAACCCGGTTGCAGAAATCCAGATGAAACTCAAAAATGATGATCCGTTCTTACTCGTTTGGCCTGTTGGCAAAGGAAGAGTATTTCTGCAAGCATGTCCTTTAAGGGAAGAATACACCGATTTTATGCACAACAATCTCTTTGTGCCGGCCTGGCTAAATATGGCTTTTGCCGGACAATTTCAAAATCCTTTGTATGCCGTTACCGGAAAACCTGGGATTTTCACATTCGAAAACACGGGTAAAAATGACGATAAGGCACCTGAATTGGTGTCAATTGATAAAGGTACGGGCTTTATTCCTCCATTCCGGAGATCCAACGGACAACTTCAAATACTGACAGGTAATGAGATTTCAACCGATGGTATTTTTAATGTGAGAGTAGGAAATAAAATTTTAGGAAATATTGCTGTAAACTATACCAGAAATGAATCTTATCCTGCCGTTTACTCCAGAGAAGAAATTCAATCCCTGCTCGAACAACAAGGGTGGAAAAATTTTCAGGTTTTAGAGCCGGCCGAGGATGTACCGATAAAAGCTGCCCTCGAAGCAGGAGGAGGAAGGCCTCTTCCCCGAAAATGGCTTGCATGGGCAGCATTGTTATTCCTGACAAGTGAAGTAATTTTGCTGAGATTTTGGAAATAATAATTAACCCAAAATATATATGTTATATCCACGCATCAAACTTTCAGAAGACATTTACTGGATTGGAACCAACGACCGCAGAACCAGCTTATTCGAAAACTATTGGCCTTTGCCCAATGGCGTAGCTTACAATTCATATCTGGTGCTCGACGAAAAAGTAACCTTGCTCGACACTGTATCGATGGGCACTATGGACTCATACTTGGAAAAGCTGAAGGAAATTCTCAATGGACGAAAAATTGATTACCTGGTAATCAATCATATGGAGCCTGACCATTCCGGTGCTGTGAAAGCCATAGTCAACGAATACCCCGAAGTAAAAATCATCGGGAACACCAAAACCTTTCCCATGCTGGAAGGATTTTACGGTATTCACGATAACCTGATACCCGTAGAAGACGGTAGTACACTGACTACCGGTCGCCATACCTTTCAATTTTTCCTCACCCCTATGGTTCACTGGCCCGAGACAATGGTTACCTGGGACGAAACAGACAAAATCCTCTTCTCGGCTGACGCATTCGGTAGCTTTGGTACCCTCGATGGAGGTATCTTCGACGATGAAACCAATTTAGAGTTTTACCAGGAAGAATTGAGGCGCTACTATAGCAATATCGTAGGAAAATATGGGCTTCAGGTGCAAAAGGCTCTCGACAAAGTACAGGGTCTCGACATAAAAATGATTGCATCAACGCACGGGCCCATCTGGAGATCGAATATCCCCATGATCCTCGACTTATACCGCAAATGGAGCTCTTACCAGACGGAAGAAGGTGTGGTCATCGTATTTGGTTCGATGTACGGAAACACCGAAAAGATGGCCGAAACCATCGCTCGTGCCATTGCAGAAGAAGGGATACGCAACATTCGCATTTTTGATGTAAGCAAAACCCACAGCAGTTACATTATTAACGATATTTGGAAATATCGTGGAGTGATATTGGGTAGCAGTGCTTATAACGGCGGTATTTTTACACCCATGCGCGACCTCATTCTCGAGTTAGAGCACATCATGCCTAAAAATCATTACCTGGCCATTTTTGGTTCGATGAGCTGGGGAGGCGGTGGAGTGCGCACGCTGCAGAAATTTGCCGAAAACATCAAATGGGAGCTGGTGGCAGAGCCTATTGAAGTGAAGCACGGCCCCCGTCCGGCCGATATCGAAAAATTGATGGAACTGGGAAAGGCAATGGCAAGAAGATTAAAGGCCGATCGCACCCATTAAAAAAACTATTATCATTAAACCATCAATAGACCCAGGGCAAGGAAATCTAAATGGAAGAGCACATCATACCCGAAGAGGAAAACAATCATCAAGAAGAATTTGTACCCGAACTCAGTTCGCCTTCTGGTGAAGAACAGGCAGCTGAATATAAAACCATGACACTGAGTGGCATGTTCGAGAACTGGTTTCTCGACTATGCTACTTACGTAATCATGGAACGCGCAGTACCTGAAATGGCTGATGGTTTAAAGCCGGTACAGCGCCGCCTGCTACACGCCATGTGGGAGCTCGACGACGGACGCTACAATAAAGTAGCCAACATCATTGGCCATACCATGAAATACCATCCCCATGGCGACCGGTCTATTGGAGATGCCCTGATACAACTCGGACAAAAAGAACTTTTGATTGATACCCAGGGGAACTGGGGCAATATACTCACCGGCGACGATGCCGCTGCTCCGCGATACATCGAAGCCAGGCTAAGCAAATTTGCCCTCGAAGTGCTTTTCAACCCTAAAACCACCCGCTGGAAATTAAGCTATGACGGACGCAACCGTGAACCTGTCACTCTTCCTGCCAAATTTCCGCTTTTGCTGGCTCAAGGCGTTGATGGCATCGCCGTTGGACTTGCATCCAAAATCCTTCCCCACAACTTTAATGAGCTCATCGATGCAAGCATTAAAATCCTTCGAAATGAAGATTTTGAACTTTTCCCTGATTTTCAAACAGGAGGCATGGCCGACTGCAGCAAATACAACGACGGTCTGCGGGGAGGAAAAATCAGGGTAAGAGCAAAAATTGTACAGACCGACCGCAAAACCCTAACCATCACCGAGATTCCTTTTGGCACTTCCACTACTTCGCTTATTGAAAGCATTCTTAATGCCAACGAAAAAGGAAAAATAAAGATCAGAAAGATCGAGGATAATACTTCAGAAGACGCTGAAATTCATATACATCTAGCTCCTGGAGTATCACCCGACCAAACCATCGATGCCCTCTACGCCTTTACCGATTGCGAGACAAGTATCTCCCCGAATGCATGCGTAATCCTGAACGGAAAACCCGCGTTCATCGGCGTAAAAGAGATTTTGCGAATCAATACGCAAAACACGCTTGATCTCCTGAAACAAGAATTGCTCATCCGCCTCGACGAACTCGAAGACGATTGGCACCACAGCTCACTTGAGAAAATCTTTATCGAGAACGAAATTTATCAGCAGATTCGTAAATGCGAAAGCTTCGAAGAGGTTATTACAACCATCGAAGAAGGGCTGAAACCTTTTGCCCACAAGATTCGCAGGCCTGTTACCCGCGACGACATAATTCGGCTGACGGAAATTAGAATTAAGCGAATTTCAGCCTACAACACTTTTGAAGCAGACAAACACATAGAAGGGGTAGAAAAGGAAATGGCCGAGGTAAAGCATAACCTCGACAATTTAACCGATTATGCCATTCAGTGGTTTGAATATATCAAGAAAAAATTCGGTAAAGGAAGAGAAAGACGAACCGAACTGCGATATTTTGACACCATTGAAGCTGCTGCTGTGGCCGTAGCCAATGCTAAACTCTATGTCAACAGGGAAGAAGGTTTTGCCGGCACCGGGCTTAAAAAAGACGAATTCGTATGCGATTGCTCCGACCTCGATGATATAATCGTTTTCAGGGCCGATGGAAAATTTCTCGTGACGCGCGTAGCCGAGAAAGTATTTGTCGGTAAAAACATCATTCATATCGATGTGTTTCGCCGAAACGATGACCGGACCATCTACAATATGATATACCAGGATGGCAAATCGGGACCAGTATATGTAAAACGCTTCGCCGTATTGGGCGTTACCCGAGACAAAGAATATGACCTCACCCCCGGAAATCCTGGCACAAAGGTATTATACCTTACTGCCAACCCTAATGGCGAGGCCGAGGTTGTGAAACTCTTTTTGAGACCCAAACCCAAGCTTAAAAAATTACAGTTTGAATTCGATTTTGCAACCCTCGCCATCAAAGGCCGCAATTCAAAAGGGAACATCCTCTCCCGACATTTGATCAAAAGCGTTATAAAAAAAGAAGCCGGAGTATCTACACTAGGTGCGCGCAATATCTGGTGGGATGAAACCATAAAAAGACTCAACGCCGATGAGCGTGGAATTCTGCTCGGGGCCTTCATGCCCTCTGATAAAATATTTACCTTGATGCAAAGCGGCTTTTACCGCATCTATGGCAACGACCTTTCCACCCATTTCGAAGATGACCTAATCCACATTTGCCGATTCGACGAAGATCGGATAGTTACTGCTTTATACAAAGACGGAGAAGACGGATTTATTTACATCAAAAGATTTAGGCCCGAACCCTCCGACAAAAAAGTCTTCTTTCTCAACGAGCATCCTGAAACACATCTGTTATCCTTCAGTCTGGATTATTTACCACAAATAAAGGTAGAATTCGAACAGACAGGGCGCAAGCCACGCGAACCTCAGATAATTAATGCTGCAGAATTCATTGACGTTAAAGGGATTAAGGCCAAAGGCAAACGCATTTCTCAGCTACCCGTAACATCCGTTGAGTTTATCGAACCCCTGCCCTACACCCAAGAGGAAGAAGAAGCAGAAGTGCTGGAAGCAGAACCTAACGGCGAAAATGGGATTATTGACGGGCATGATGATGACAGCATTACGGTTGAAGGGGGAAATGGTTTGTCTATTCCGACAAAACCTTTAGGTCAGCCCCTTCCTAAAGGGATTCAACTCAATCTGGAATTTTAATAATCCCGAAACAGAATTACTTCAAGCGGCGGGCAGCTTCCACCAACTGTGGAAGTATTTTATGAACATCTCCGACTATTCCATAGTGAGCGGCCTGAAAAATAGGTGCATCGGGATCTTTGTTGATGGCAACAATAATCCGCGATCCGCTGATGCCAGCCAGGTGCTGTATTGCTCCCGAAATACCACATGCAATGTATAGATCCGGAGCAACAACTTTGCCGGTCTGGCCAACGTGTTCATGATGGGGCCGCCAGCCTTCATCACTTACGGGCCTTGAACAGGCCGTAGCAGCACCTAACGCTTCAGCCAGTTCCTCCAAAGGTTTCCAATATTCAGGGCCACGCATACCTCTGCCACCAGAAACAATTATTCTTGCCTCAGTTAACAACTGTCGGGTTTCCGGCTTTTTAACTTCCAGGATTTCCACGCCATCGCTGGTAGCCGGTTTTGCATCCCACGTTTCTATCGTTTTTACACCTTCTGCCTCAACTGGTGCTATTGCATTGGAGCCCAAAAGCAAGACAGCTTTTCCCGTTTTTATTTCTGTTTTTGAAATTATTTTACCAGAATAAGCGAAGCGTTTTACAATATGCGGATTTTGCGGTTCAGGCAAAGATATAACCCTGGACACATAACCTGCCTTGAGCTTAACGGCAAGCATGGGGGCCAACACCTGATTAATGGCCGAAGCCCCTAAAATGACCAAATCAGGCTCCCCTTTTTCTGCAAAAAAATTCTCTACTAAATCAAGATAAAACATTGGATCGTGCCACTGGGGGAGTTCTTGAGTATAGAAAAAAATATGCCCACATCCGGCTTTATGTAAATAGTCTTTTTGCTCTTGAGATAATGAACCTGCTATAAGAGCGGTAATTTCAGCACTATCGAGTGAGCCAGCAAAAGTGAGGGCTTCAAAAAACGAACGAGGAATTTTTTGGTCAAGTGTGGTCGAAAATATAAATGTCTTCATAAATTTCAGGAATTAGATCACTTTGGCTTCGTTACGAAGTAATTCGATTAATCTGGGAGCATCCTCTGCATCTATCATTTTAGCGGCAGCCTTTGGGGGAAGAGGCTCAAAAGCGGTCACCTCGGTTTGTAATGCTTCCTTTCTCGGGCTAAGCACTTCAAGGGGCTTAGTTCGGGCTGTCATTATGCCCCTCATGGCAGGTATTTTAGGAACTATGGCAATACCTTTCTGGACAACCATCACTACCGGTTGGTGTGTCTTCAACCGTATGCTCATTCCGTCAACTTCTTGTTGAACAAGAACTTGCCCATTTTCCAAAAAAACACCAGAGACTCCGGGTATTAAATGGATTTTCAAAAGGGTAGCAAGCATAGGCCCAACGGCTAAACCATTAAAATCAGACGATTCTATTCCTGTAAAAATAATATCTGCCCAATGGGCCTCAAAATAGTAGGCTAACTCCCTGGCAGCCTCAAACGAATCGGCAGGGTCGGTGTCGATACGCACGGCTCTGTCAGCACCTACTGCCAAAGCTTTGCGCAGGGTGGCTTCTCCGGCAGCAGAGGCCGCCATCACAGCTATAACCTCACTCACCAGTCCGGTATTTTGCTCTTTAAGCTCAATGGCCCGGGTCAGAGCTAATTCATCCCACGGGTTGAGCACCCATTGTACCCCGTTAAGATCAATTTTTTGACCTGTTGCATCTGTCTTAATCCGGGTTGTCGTATCAGGAACATTACTTATACAAACTGCTATCTTCATACGATTTTTTTTAGGGTAATAATTCTCCCTTAGCCAGGGCACGCGAAATAACTATATGTTGAACCTCAGAAGTTCCTTCATAAATTTGGGTGAGTTTTGCCTCACGCATAAGCCGCTCCACATGGTATTCTTTAACATAGCCATATCCACCATGAATCTGAACAGCCTCGGTGGTAACCTGCATTGCAATATCGGCAGCATAAAGCTTGGCCATGGCACTGGCAACTCCATAGGGTTTATGCTGATCTTTAAGCCAGGCTGCTTTCAACACCAAATTCCTGGCATTTTCAACCTTTACGGCCATGTCGGCCAATTTAAAAGCAATCGCCTGGTGATTGATAATTTCTGTGCCAAATGCTTTGCGTTCCTTGGCATATTTCAAAGCCAGCTCTAAAGCACCTGCTGCAATACCCACAGCCTGTGCAGCAATTCCAATGCGTCCCCCATCGAGCGTTTGCATAGCAAACCTAAACCCAAAACCATCCCCCCCAATTCGGTTTTCTTTAGGAACTTTTACATCGGTAAACATAACACTGTGAGTGTCGCTGCTGCGCATTCCCATTTTATTTTCATGTGGCCCCACGCTTATCCCTTCCCAGTGCCTTTCCACTATGAAAGCATTAATTCCTTTGTGCCCTTTTTCGGGATGAGTTTGGGCCATAACAAGATAGGTAGAAGCCGTATTTCCATTGGTAATCCAATTCTTTGTACCATTGAGCAAATAATAATCGCCCATGTCGATGGCAGTAGTATGCTGCGAAGTAGCATCTGAACCGGCTTCAGGCTCTGACAGGAGGAATGCTCCAATTTTCTCGCCCCGGGCCAAGGGTCTTAAATACTTCTGTTTTTGTTCCTCTGTACCAAAAGTTTCCAACCCCCAACAAACCAATGAATTATTAACCGACAGGATAACAGATACGGAACTGTCGACCTTTGAAATTTCCTCCATCGCCAGCACATATGAAATGGTATCCATACCCCCGCCATCGTATTCCGGGCTGACCATCATCCCCATGAAGCCCAATTCGGCTAACGCTTTCACATGTTTTTCAGGATAAATGGCTTTTTCATCCCGTTCAATAACATCGACCCAAAGTTCCCGCTGGGCATAATCACGGGCGGCCTGTTTTATCATCAGTTGCTCTTCAGTAAATTGGAAATCCATATGTTGAAGCTTTTGGGTGAATGCGCATGTTTTCTCACTTTCAAAAATAACAATACTTTTATATGTAAAGTTTATTTTCTGATAAAGAATTTCTGTTGCAGTTGAAAGCTCACCCCAGCATTCTAAATATTACGCAAAAAATCAGAAACGGCTTCGAGTACCCTTTCGGTAGCCTGCTGATGAGGGACATGGCCACAGCCTTCAAGTATTAACGACTTTATTGGGCCTTTTGTCCTTTTTCGAATCTCTTCCCATTGCTGCAAAGTGCCGAATTGGTCTTCAGTTCCCTGTATAAAAAGCAAAGGCGCTTTAATTAAAGACAAACGGTCGAAAATATTCCATTTCTTTGCTTCAGGCTTCATCCAAACACCCAACCACCCATTCAATAATTCAACCGTATGGTCTTCGTGATACTTCTTAAGGCGGGAAATAAATTCAGGATCATTTTGCATGGAATACACCTGGAGAAGGCCTTTCAAGGTTTGTTCTTCAATCATTACGTGCGGGGCTTCAACTATTACTCCGGAAGGGCTGGGCTGAATATGTCCGGCAGCAGCCAATGCAATACTGCCTCCATCGCTGTGACCGAATAGAAAATAAGGTAACTTCGTAAAAAATTCATTTATTACACAAGGCAATATCTCGTCGGCTTCTTCTTGCAAAAAATTAACACTTCTGGGCAAACGGGCCTTCGATGAAAGACCATAACCTGGTCGGTCGTAGGCAATTACTATACTTTGAGTTCGAAGAGCCAATCTCTGGGGAAAATCCTTCCACCTACTTACAGAGCCTAAACCTTCATGAAGAAGAAGAATACCCCTTTGCGGAGGATCCGCAGTTTTATTCACTTCAACATAAATACGGAAACCCAAACAATTAATCCATTTCTTCTCTATGGTAATGGTCTCCATAATTTCGATATTTCACCCAAAGCCTCATAATATTCATTAACAATTTCCTCTATAATTTGGCTTACAGGTTTCACCTCATCCACAAGGGCCGCTACCTGGCCTATTTCAAGTTCACCTTCTACCAAATCTCCTTCAAACATGCCTTTTTTCGCCCTGCCCCGTCCCAGAAGCTGTGCCAATTCCTGAGCTGTAGCACCTCTTGCTTCGGCTTCTGCAACTTTCTGGAAAAAAGGATTTTTTATCAAACGCACAGCCCCGATTTTTTTAAGTGCAAGCATAGTTCCACCTTCTCTGATCTCTGTAATTATCTTTTTAAATGCATCATGCGCGCTGCTTTCTTCCGAAGCTGCAAAACGGGTTCCCATCTGAACGCCCTCTGCACCCAGTACCATAGCCGCCAACATGGCTCTGCCTGTAGCAATGCCCCCGGCAGCAATCAGCGGCATTTGCGTGTGCTTACGAATGAGCGGAATAAGTACCATTGTAGTAGTTTCTTCTATTCCGTTATGGCCACCTGCTTCGAAGCCTTCGGCTATGATTGCATCTACTCCGGCTTCTTCACACTTTCGGGCAAACTTTACACTCGCAACCACATGCATTACTTTAAGGCCATGCGACTTAAATAATGAAGTATATTTAGCCGGACTACCAGCGGAGGTAATTACCACCGGCACTTTCTCCTCAAGAATAATATCAATATGATCGGCAATTTGCGGATAAATCAGTGGGAGATTAACTGCAAAAGGCTTTTCAGTGGATACTTTGCACTTACGGATATGGGTACGCAAAACATCCGGGTACATGCTCCCTGAACCAATAACCCCTAACCCCCCGGCATTACTTACCGCTGAAGCAAGTTCCCAACCACTGCACCACACCATTCCACCCTGAATGATGGGATATTTTATACCTAACAACTCCGTAATTCGATTCATATTTCCTTTTCTTTTTGAGTTTATATAAAATTGTGCGATATTAAAAAAACCCCCGGAAATACCGGGGGCCGGAAGGGGTTAAAGCCATGACTGTTCCTAAGAAAGCAATTTATTTGTTGAACTAACCTATTGTCTATGAGGAAATATTGCTTAAGTGTCAATCTCGACACATGAGGATGGAAAGGAACAGTCGGTACAAATATAACATACATTTTCTGAAAAAGCAAACTTTTTAAGCAATTTTATAAAAAATTATCTACGCATAACAAAATCAGCACTTTACAAGTCTGCCTTTTTATAAACTATCACAACCGCAGTTACATCATCCCCCCCCATGTTGATTGACATACCATAAGGCTTACTAGGATTCAGTTGAATCTGGGCTGCACCTGCTTTTCCAGTCCACTGCTCCCAGATAGTTACGGCCATGTGTACTCCTGTTGCCCCTGTAGGATGTCCCCAACCAATCAATCCGCCGGTAGTGTTAAACGGAACACTGCCTGTGCGTGAAGTTTCGCCTGCCAAAACATAATCAGGCCCTTCACCCGGTTTAGCCAAACCCAGCGCCTCCACACCCAGAATACCAGCAATGGTAAAACAATCATGGGTCTCTACAGTACCAATTTCATGAATACCAATCCCCGCCATTTGCAAGGCCTTCTGTATAGCTCCTTTAATATTTGTAAGCTCGGTCAGATCAGGAGGGTCCTGGGTAATATCGCGTTCGGTTTGTGCCCAACCTACTACTTCAATGGCATCGTGCAGAGAGATTCCGGCTCTTTCCAAACCCTTTTCCGACATTATGGCAATAGCAGAAGCTCCATCGCTCACTTTACTACAATCATACACATTTAAGTGGTCCACAAAATACTTACCGTTGGGTTCTGTCATGGCCAGCGCCTCAAGATCCTGTGTTTTGTTCTCAAACTCCTGAGCTGTAGGGCATAGCCTTGCATTTTCAATAGCATTACGATACCAACGGGCAAAAGAACGGCGCGTTCTTTCTCTCCCATATTTTTCGAAATAAGCTCCTGCCCTATCACTGAACTGGCCTGGAAAGAAATAGGCATGTCCGTTTTTTCTTTTTTTATACCATCCTGCACCAGCCAGAATATCAGCACCGTAAATAGCTTTTACCGTGTTCTGCACTTCGACGCCTATAGTAAGCACAACATCAGCCGTTTCGGCAAGAATGCTTCTTATACCAGTAATCAAAGCCAAGCCCCCCGATGCACAGGCTCCTTCTACCGAAATACCGGGTTTGAATTGAAGTCCGGGATCTATTGCAGGAAAAAAACCTTGCAAATGCCCCTGACGGTTGAACCTGGCCGCCATAAAATTTCCCACAACGCATTCATCAACATTTGAAGCTCCTCCAATTGCACTTAGGGTTGCTCTTCCAGCCTCAGTCATATAATGCTCAATTCCCGGGCGGGGCTTGCGAGGATTAAATTCACTGCGTCCGGTACCCAAACTTATGGTATTATAACCGGCAGCCATAAAAACTTTTTTTCGCATGGCTTTCATATCTTTTTAATCTCCTTTCTGTCCAACAATTAATCAAAATACTTATTCACAGGGCCGTATACATGGTAAAAACCTGTTTTCAGCACTGTATTTACATCTTCCTCACTTAAGGCTACACCCGTGTTTACAAGGTCTTTGGCAATGTCGCGCGAGGCCCTTCCATATTCCACCGCCATTTGCGATGCAGCTGAAGCATGATGCTTAAGAGCTGTAAAATAAGAAGTTAAAACATCATCTACATTACTTAATTTTACTACTGCTTTCCATTGAGGAACACCCTCAGGCCATGGATCGCCCCATTTTAAAGCAAAAGCTTCAAAAGCATCCACCCCTTGATAGGAGCTGCTTTCTAAGTCGAATACTCCTGCAATTTTACCTTTTTCGTATCTAAAAAAACCATCTTTTTGCGAGCCATCGGGATACTGCCCACCTCTGACTCCTGCCTCAAGCATGCGATCGAGCAAAGGGCTGTAAAGGTTTTCCTGTGGATAATGGGGTGCCATCACCTTCATGATATACTGACACACATCAATACCCACATAATCAATCAATTGAAAAATCCCCATAGGCCTAATAAGCAACTCATGGCTTACTTTGTTTAGAATGTAAATAGCATTTGGCTCGGGAACTCCTTCCTCAACAAGCCTTTCAACCCTTTGGTTAGCAAACAAAATATCCCGCATAAAATGGCCATTCCCAATAAATCCAGCTTTATCGTTTGAAAAAACAATCACCTTTTTTAGATTACTGGCATAGTCGAGGGCAAAATCCCTTAAGTCGTTGCTGGTGTGCGCTAAGGGTATTATTTCGATTAATTTTTGTACAGCCGGTGGGTTGTAAAAATGAAAGCCTATGATTCGACCTTGTAAACCAGCCTCCTGCTCTAAAAAGGCGATAGGGATACTACTGGTATTGGTTAGATACCAGGGTTTATGAGGGTTCACCTGTTCAATCTGGCGAAACAGGCTCACTTTCAGTTGGGGATTTTCGCTGGCCGCTTCAAAAACCAACAAGGAATCGGCAGCATTTTCTATTCGATTAACAGGTCGGACAATACCGACCGTATGTTTGACAAATTCTCTGATAATCTCTTCGTTCTCAACAAGATCCTCGCGATTAGCGTATACCCGGCGAAGGGAAACTGTATTTTTTTCGGCAAACTTTAAGGCCTGAGATTCGATATACTTCATCAAGCCTAAAAGGTTTTCATTGTTCACATCAATGGCGTTAAGAATGTAATTATGGCCTTTGTTTTCGGGTAAAAGGCTCTGGGAAGCCATTTCGAGTGCCGTAAGCAGGGTAATGCCGCTCCCCATCTTTCCGGCAGCTCCCAGCACAGCTACATTTCTGAGTTTATCCCCTGATTTCATATTCATTATTTATTTAAAAGATTGCCAATTAGGTTTTCTTTTTTCAAGAAATGCGGTCATTCCTTCTTTTCCCTGGCTTTTCTCGCCAAAGAGTTTACCAAACCGTTGAGCTTCAAGTTTTAATCCTTGAGCCAGCGTAGTTTGCATCCCTTCATGAACAGTCTGTTTCAGGAGACTCACGGCAAGTGGACCTCTTGTTGTAATGATTTCTGCAATACGATTCACCTCCGGCATCAGGTTCTCGGGTTCAACCACCTTCCAGACAAGTCCGATACGCAGTGCTTCCTGGGCATCAATCATTTCACCTGTAAGCAACATATAAAGGGAATTACCCAATCCGGCAATCCTTGGCAAGCGCTGACTACCCCCAAATCCGGGAATCAACCCTAGGTTTACTTCAGGCTGTCCCATTTTTGCTTTAGATGAGGCAATCCTTATGTCGCATGCCATTGCCAGTTCAAGTCCACCACCCAGGGCAAAACCATTAATTGCGGCGATTACAGGTATTTTCAGACTTTGAATTCTATCGAGCGTACGCTGACCATATTCGGCAAATGATCGGGCCTCAGCCTGCGTTTTGTTTTGCATCTCAGCTATGTCGGCCCCGGCTATAAAGGCTTTACCCGCCCCGGTAACAATAAGTACCCTGAGTTGCTCTTTTTGTTCTACTTGATCCAATACCTCGTTCAGTTCGTCGAAAGTGGACGTATTTAATGCATTTAGCGCTTCAGGCCGGTTTAAGGTAATCAGGCCGATGTCTCCCTCAATATCAACAATTAAATTCTTATAATCCATGCCCAATGGTTTTGGTTTTCCAAAAATACAAACATATAAATATTAAATTGTGTTTACGTTTTTTAAAATAAAAATCATTTTTATGTGTTATTCAGTTAACAATTTGTATCTTTGAAGCCCAAAGCATTAAAAAGAAGTGTTTTTCCCGTTACGTGGCCTTTTGATGTGTATTTGCCTGCTTCCGGTAGCATTCGAAGCAACCGGACAAATACCTTCAGGATTTCACCCCCGATTTTGTTTGTTTGACATGGAAGAAAGCCATGTTGGGGGCACAGAAACCCATTGGACAGGGAAAATAGGTGGTACGGGTTCCTTTGTTACACAGCACGATTATTCCTACGTTAAAGACGCTGAGGGCAATCTTCAGGCGCTATGTGTAACCAGGCAAGTAGAAGGGTCTGAATTGAAATTGATTGATAACAAGAAGCCTAAAAACCCAGGGAACGAAAAGATAAGGATAACCCCTAATCCGGCTAAGGATGAGGTTACCATTATGGGGGCCTGGTCATCGTCAGTGTATTTCTTTGATTGTTTTGGCCGACAGGTGCTTTTTAAACGGCTGGGTACTGATTTAAAACTGGATATCACTGGACTTCCGTGTGGCATATACACCGTAAAAATCGAAAGGCAGGGGATAATTTATACCTTACCCCTTCTTATTCAACCCTAAATCCAGAAAGTATTTTTGAACTCCCTTTTATATCGGGATAAGACCTTTCAGTCGTCAAGGTTTTTCATTGATCTGGGATGGGTTTTTCCTTTTAAACCGTAATGAATCTCCCCATTCGTCCCATCCTATCTCACATCCTGCCATGTAAATCCTGGCTTCAAGGCAACGCTGACATTCGTCGGCTTCTTCGTCGATACAAGGTTTATCCTGATACAAAAGATAATTCTCACGGTATTTTACCGGAGTAAGGTTGGGCATGATAACATTAGCACCCACCATTAAGGCCTTTTCGCGACCTTGGGGATCTATGGTCTGCATAGCTGTAGTAGCAGCAATATTAATGTCGGGCATCATAATACGTAATAGAGCAACCATTTTCAGCGACAGATAAAACCGATTAATGCGGGGCATGAGCAACTGTCGATACTGATACAGCGGTGTTTCCTCGTGTTCGATGTAAGGGCCCATTCCGGCCATGTCAATATCGAAATTTTTAAAAAACAACAGATCGCCGGCCAGATCATCCAGGGTTTGAAACGGAAGACCAATCATCACTCCCGTGCCCACCTGATACCCGATTTTTTTCAGGTCTTCTAGTGCTTTCAGCCTGGTTTCAAATCGATGGAGTATGTTCGCAGGATGAAGCTTGCGGTAAAGATCAGGGTTAGATGTCTCAATGCGCAATAAATATCGATGGGCTCCACATTCAAACCAATACCGGAATGTTTCTTCGGTTTGTTCACCCAGCGACAGGGTAATGCCCAGCCTGCCTTGCGACATCTCTTTGATTTTCAATAAAAGCTCACCGATCTTCTGTATATGTTCTTGAGTAAAAAGTTCTCCTCCCTGAATTACAATGCTGGCGAAGTGATTCTCCAGCGCAAAACGGGCGGCTTCAAGCACTTCGTCATCCGTCATGCGATAGCGCGCCACCTTTTTATTTCCCGACCTTACTCCGCAGTAGTAACAATTTTTCGCACAACGATTTGAATATTCGATAAGCCCACGAAAATAAACTTTCTTTCCAACGGCCTCATTTTTGACCTGAGCTGCCTTTTCAAACAAAAGTTTTCTACCCTCCTCATCGGCTCCAAGAAGTATTACCAGGTCTTCCCTCGAAAAATTATCTTTCAATAGCGTATTCTGAATAAGTTCTATTGACACACTCTTCGATTTTTCTGCAAAGATAAATGAATTACCGGGGCACATAGGTCTTTTAAACAAACAGATTTCCAGGCAGGGAAATACCCTTGATCAATGATTACGTTTATCAAAATAACTGCATGTACGTAAACCTTCGGAAGTATGCAGTTATTGCTAATTATAATCTTAGAGGAAATACAGAGACAAAAGCCAGAATGAGGAGCAAACCTATAATTAAGGTGCTATAATTAAATTTAGACGCCGTAAATCTAAATGATAATTAACGAATTAAGAAAGTTCTTAATGAATTCAACCAAGAACTATTAACCTTAAACCAAAAACAATTACGCCAGCCCTTACGACAGTTTTGATCCGATGAGGTGGACAAATTCCTCGCGCGTCTCTTTGCGAGTAAAAGCCCCTGTAAAATCGGAGGTTGTGGTCACACTGTTTTGTTTTTGCACTCCGCGCATGGCCATGCAAAGGTGTTTGGCTTCAATGACCACAGCCACTCCCAAGGGATTGAGCGCCTCCTGAATACAATCACGAATTTGCGTTGTGAGTCGTTCCTGTACCTGCAGCCGACGGGCATATGCATCGACTACGCGTGCAATTTTGCTCAGCCCGGTTATGTACCCATTAGGAATATAAGCTACATGCGCTTTGCCGATAAAAGGTATCATGTGATGTTCACAAAGGCTGTAAATCTCGATATCTTTAACTATGACCATCTGTCGGTAATCCTCTTTAAAGCGGGCAGACAATAAAATTTCTTTAGGGTCAAGATCGTAGCCATGGGTGAGGAACTGCATAGATTTGGCAACCCTTACGGGAGTATCGCGCAAGCCCTCACGGTCGGGATCTTCACCGATAAGTTTTAATATTTCGTAATAATGCGAGGCCAATTTATCGATAGTATCATAATTGTATTTATCGATCTTCTTGTAGCCTTCGAGGGAATTTTCCTCTATCATTTCATGAATCAGCTTCTCGTCGTTCATCACAAACATTTTATTTGATTTTAAGGGAGTATGCACGAAATAACACAACCCTTAAAATTTTGTTTATTTTTTTATCCAAAAAATTCAACAAAATTGTTTTCCGTTTCTTCAAGCCGCACACAATGCAATTGGGCGCCCATCTCGCGAATAGGTCGCTCAAGAACATCCCAAATAGCCAGGCATATCATCTCGGTAGAGGCCATTTTCCCTTTCATAAAATCGACTTCAGTGTTAAGGTTTTTATGGTCCACTTTTTCAATAACCAGCTCTTTGATTATTTTGCTAAGCGTTTTTAGATTAACTACCATACCTGTTTTGGGGTTAACGTCCCCTTTTACAGTAACATACAAGGTATAATTATGTCCATGCCAGTTGGGATTACTGCATTTTCCAAAAATCTCAAAATTCTGCTCGTCGGTATATTCAGGTCTGAAAAGGCGATGGGCGGCATTAAAGGTTTCTCTTCGGGTTAAATACATCATGGCTTTGGGATTAGGTTTGCGGACGCTTGATGCTTGGAAGTAACATCGACAATTCGAAGAAGGTATAAACGACATAAAAAATAAAAAACCAGATAGTAAATTCTTTAAAATCAGACGGATTGAGCCATGCATAACCCAGAATCACCAGAATAAACAGCAAAAGCCTGGCGACAGTGGACAAAAGGTAAAAGTTATTGAATTTGCTCAGGTTTTTCTCAATCATTTTCATCGCTATACGATGGAACAGAGCAGTGTGAATCACAAAAAAGAGTAGGATATAAGGCATGGCCGGAGTGGTCATTCGTGGAGGGAGGGATAGCTGGAGGACGGTACACACGGCAGCTAAAGCTATCGAAAAGAGGGTCAGTTTTCTAATAAAGCTGTTGTATTCTTTTGCTTGGCTCATTTTTTATCCGATTTGATAAAATCTTTGATGCTGTGGTAGATAGCAGCGGCTATCGATAATAAAGAGAACAAGAGGGTAAAAACAGGAAAATGAAGAACTAGCCATTGATCGAGACGGCGTCCCAACCAGATTCCCCCCAGAATAATAAAAACCATCTGGAAGGCCAGTGAAGAGTAGCGGGCGTAATTGAATAAAGGATTCCGTTTATTATCATTTCTTGTCATAGTTCTGATCGACCGTGGCTGCTTCTGCCTTGCCCGGATCCATTGAACAGTTGCCACTAAAACGTGCTCCGGGTTCAATAGCTAATTTGCCGCATATTATATCTCCCTCAAGTTTGGCCGAGGATTTCAAGGCGAGCAGGTCTGTAGCTTTTACTTGCCCTTTCAGTTGTCCCGAAAAATCACCATTTCGGCACACAATATCGCCTTCAATAATGCCTGTTTCGCCTAAAACAATTTTACCTCCGCATTCAATAGCACCTTTAACCGTACCCTCAATACGGATATCACCTCCGCATTTTACGGTTCCTTCAATAATGGTGTTGGGTCCAATAATATTAACTGCCGGAGCTTCTGTTATAACAGGTTTAGCCATGAGTTTTTTTTGTAAAGTTAAACAATATTTACGGTGGGTTATTCTTTTTTCCCTAAATATTCCTTTTCAAAAAAGCGCAGGTAGCCCTGAAGATCTTTGTTTTGATAAAACAAAGCGTAATTGGGCGTAGAGATAACAAAAGAATAATAACTCTTTCCGCTCAGCATTGAGGTTATGTATTCTGATTCAAGAAACTGATAACGGTAGTCGAGGGCTCTGCTGCTGCCCACAAAAACTCCAATACTGATCATCTGGAGTGTATCGCTAAAGATAATCGACGAAACGTTAAAGGTCTCGAGTCGAAAGGCCCTGTCGTTGAAATCAGCAATACGTATGCGTAAGGCATTTACATCTACCTGTGTAGGATTCACCAAGCACACAAAGAAATGATCAGCTTTATTGTCATACACATAAGGCAGAGTCGAAGTCTCAGGTGTTTTCCCAATTTCGGATCCGGGAGTTGCGGTCTCAGGGGCTGTTTTTCCCATTTTAGCCAATACCTCGCGGGCTATGCGACCAGCATCATCGGAGGAATACAGGCGGGTTACCCGCATCAAGCCGGCAGACAGAGAATCAGCACCCGCGACTTTGCCCATAGAGAATGCACGCAACAATTCGAAACGGGGCATCAATTTATGTCCACTGAATCGCGCCCGCGCTTCGTCGCAATTCATCACCACCAAATAATATTGGCCTGACTGCCATGCCTCATATGTTTCTGTATACAGGGTGGCAGCCATGTTGTTTTTGCGTTCAATCTCTTTACGATATTCGGGATTGCCTAATACCAATGCATAATCAGTAGTGGGATAATTATTTACAATCAGGTTTCTATAAAAACTCGCCTTTTCGTTGTTTCCCAGTTTTTCATTAATCATCACCAGTTGGTAACAGCTCATCAGGTAATAAGGATTGATGGCAGTATCAGGGAATCGCTCCACCAAGGCTTCAAATGTTTTGGAAGCATTGGGTAGGTCGTTAAGCCCTTCACGATAGACAAAGGCAGCGTTAAAATAGGCATCTTTAAGACGTGTGTTGCTTTCTGCCAGTGCTTCAGGCGTCAGAGGGAGTTTTTGGAGATAAGTTTCGCGTTTGAGGGGGTCAGTAGAAGCCTGCTTTCGGGTGGTTGTATCGCTTGAAGAAGTATCGCGCATCGCCTGGGTTCCTCCCCCTTGCATTTCACCACCCCAATCCATCAATTGTTTATTGCTTAATCGCCACAGATCTTCCAATTTGCGATTTCCCCATCGACGTTTAAACTCGGTAAAGCCCATACTCACTGCCTGGGGGTTATAAAAATACCACCCCCCCCCTTGCCGATCGCCCATAGGCATCGTGCCGCGATTGCTTTGCATGCCCAGGCCAGAACTTATTCCCATTGCCATTTCGGCTTGACGCATGCGTTCTTCCTCTTCTTTTTTCTTTCTTTCTTCCATTGCCCGGGCGATGATACCATCTATGATTTTCATTCGCTCGCTTGCCGGGAGAGCTGCAACCCGCTGCAAACTATCTTCGTTTTGTATGACACTAAGGTGAGTAACCAGTTCTGTAAGCACTTTCACCTTTTCATCGAGCTTGGGATAATCCGGGTTTTCCCGCGGGAACGCTTGCAAAGCCGTATCATAATACGATTGAGCTTCAAAATATCTCGGCAATTCAAAGTAGATATCCGCCAATTTAAGAGAGCTTTGTACGCGCTGAAAATCATTGTTTTTACTTTTTGCTACCGAAAGCCTTAAATTTTCAATCGCCTCAGCCTTACGGTTTTGCCTCAGATAAAGTTCTGCCAACGCAAAATAAATTTGATCCTGGTAGTCCTTATTTTTTTCTTCCTTCAATAAGGCTTTCAGATTTTTTTCAACTTTTGCAGCATCACCGGCAGCCGGATCAAAGCAGCGGGCCATGTTAATCTGAGCCGAAAAAAGCATATCGTAACGCGGATTTCTTTTTACCACCTCATTAAACATAGCGGATGCCGTTGCCAAATTACCGGCGCTCCAATGTAACTGTCCGAGTATGAAATAAAGGCGTGCCCGATCATTTTTCGACCTACTGTTTTCAACGGCCTTTTCAAGGGTCTTGATGGCTTCGGTATTTTTTCCCTGTTTTAGATAAAAATCGGCCAGGGTTTTGTAATAAAAAAGCAAAAGACTTCGGGGCTGGGGCTGTCGTTTCATCACCGACCTAAATTTATCCAACTCCTGGTCGGCACGTGCAAATTGCCCTAATTGATTGTTAGTAAGAGCCGTCCAAACATAAATTTCAGGCAAAAGTGGTGAGTCTTTATACCGGGTAGCAATAAACTCAAAGGTGCGACGGGCAGCAGGGTATTCTTGCTTGTAGAAGTAGGCTTTACCAATCATCAGGTAACTGTCGTCAATCCAACGATTGTATTCCTTTTTATTGAAATACATAGAATTATTTTGAATAACCTTGCTGGCCTTTTCAATGGCTCTATCGGCTTTTGGATTGATAGCAGAAAGGTCTTTCTTAGCACCCAGTTTAAACACTGGCAATACCTCTGTAAAATTATCCTTCACGTTTTTATCAAGGTCGCGAATGGCATCTTTGAGGCTTTCATTTCCATTCCACCAGGTATTGTAATGAGCGGTAAGGTTATGATATACACGCCTTACAAGGGTATTCTTTTTGTTGGAGCACGACGCCACAACGCCCATCAAGGTTGCCACAAGCAACAGATATAGCCCTATACGTAAAAAGTATTTTTTATTCAAAACAAGTAAGTTTTTCCGGTTTCTGCTAATCACTGTAAATAACTCAGATGCTGCAAAAATATTTCATTTTCGCGTAAGCCACACCAGCCAAATGATAAAAGGCCGGGATGCCGGGGAAATGTGTAATTTTGCATACAGCAAAGGTCGTAAACTGACCTGAGCATAATGTAAACCCAAAGTGGCGCATCTCAAGGAATTTAAATCCATACTGTTTAGAAATCTGAGGGCAAAGTACCGGCTGGTGATTCAGGACTCTGAGACCTTTGAAGAGAAACTGGTCATACGGCTCTCACGACTTAATGTTATAGTTTACCTGGGAACACTTATCATAGCCCTCATATTTGGGACAACCTATCTTATAGCATTTACTTCACTCAAAGAGTTTATCCCTGGTTACAGCAATCCGGGTCTAACAGCCAAAGCCTTCTCTCTGGCGCGTAAAGCCGACTCGTTAGAACAGGAGATGGCTCGCCGGGATGCCTTTTTGAATAATATCAAACATATCATTACCGGAAATCTTCCGACCGAACCCGAGAAAGATACGACGATTATAAAGAAAGATTATTCTCAGGTTAAAGACGAAAAGATCCCTGAAGACAGCCTGATACGTCAGGAAATAGAAAACAGAGAAAAATATGCTTTAACCCCCGGAGCAAGCCTGGCCAGCCCAGTGAGCAGTACCATTGCCTCACTGAATTTTTACCCGCCCGTAAAAGGATATATTACTTCGAAATTCGATCCTGTCAAAGGTCACTTCGGATTGGATATTGCCGTTGGAGAAGGAGAAGCAGTGAAGGCTATTTTGGATGGTACGGTTATCAGTGCAGGATGGAATATGGCTACAGGATACGTCATCACCATACAACATACGGCCAACCTGATTTCGGCCTATATGCATAATTCCGTTTTATTGAAAAAACAGGGCGATAGAGTTAGAGCGGGAGAGCCTATAGCTATTGCTGGCAACACCGGTTCGTTGTCGACAGGCGTGCACTTGCATTTAGAGCTGTGGTATAATGGAACGGCCATAGATCCCGAAAAATATATCCATTTCTAATGATGATGATCAAGCGGCTGGCATTAATGGGTTCGACGGGCAGCATCGGGCAGCAAAGCCTCGAAGTAGTGCGACAGCATCCCGACAACTTTGTTGTAAATGTCTTGGCTGCTAACAACTGCAGTAATATTCTTATAAGTCAGGCCAAAGAATTCAGACCCAAGGTAGTAGCTATTGCCAACGAGGCCCACTACCCTCAGCTCAAAGCAGCGCTTGACGGTTTGGGGATAGAGCTGGTGGCCGGTGACAAAGCCCTGGCAGAAACGTGCAGCCTTCCTGAAATTGATATGGTAGTTGCCGCCATTGTGGGTTTTGCAGGCCTGCGTCCCGTAGTGGAAGCTCTGAACTCAGGCAAACACATTGCTCTTGCAAACAAGGAAACCTTGGTAGTGGCCGGCGAATGGGTGATGAATAAAGCAAAAAAAATCAATGTTGACATTCTACCCATCGACAGTGAACATTCTGCCATCTTTCAATGCCTCGAAGGCGAGAAACTAAATCCGGTGGAAAAAATCATACTTACCGGTAGTGGTGGGCCTTTTAGGGGGATGAATGCAGAAAAACTCAAAAACATTAGTCCCACAGATGCTCTTAGGCATCCCAACTGGAGCATGGGCCCCAAAATCACTGTAGATTCAGCCAGCTTGATGAACAAAGGACTGGAGGTGATCGAGGCCAAATATCTTTTCAACCTCGACCCTTCTCAAATAGAGGTAATCATTCATCCTCAGAGCATTATCCATAGTCTCGTGCAATTTGCGGATGGTTCCATCAAAGCTCAGATGGGATTGCCCGACATGCGATTGCCTATACAATATGCGCTCTCCTACCCTCAACGATTGCCTTCATCCTTCCCCCGGTTTGATTTTATGCGCTATCCCTCCCTTACATTCGAAAAGCCTGACACTTTAACCTTTCGAAGCCTCAATCTGGCATACCAAGCCTTGCGTAAGGGAGGAAACATGGCTTGCATCCTGAATGCGGCCAATGAAATAGCCGTACATGCATTTCTCAATCACTACCTGCCATTCCTGCATATTCCCCGCATTATTGAACAATGCATGGAAAAAATACCTTTCTTGTCAGCGCCCAGCCTCAGCGACTTATACGAAACCGACCGTCTGACACGTGAATTTGCCACCAGCCTCATACAAACATAGCGGTACGAAGATTGTTGTTTGATTACCCGAAATATAAATTTGAAATATGAATACACTCATCATGATTGGACAGCTCATCTTTGGATTGAGCATACTGGTGCTCCTCCATGAGCTGGGACACTACCTGGCCGCCCGTGCCTTTAAAATCAGGGTGGAGAAATTTTACCTATTTTTCGATGCCTGGAACATTAAACTTTTTAGTTTCAAAAAAGGAGATACAGAATACGGTATTGGCTGGCTACCCCTGGGGGGTTACGTCAAAATAGCAGGCATGATTGACGAGTCACTTGATAAAAGCCAGTTGGCCCAGGAGCCCCAGCCATGGGAATTTCGCTCGAAACCAGCCTGGCAGCGACTCATTGTAATGATTGCAGGAGTGGTGGTTAACCTGATTTTGGGGATCATCATTTTTTCATTCATTCTCTTTCATTACGAAAAAAACTACCTCCCTCTCTCCGAGGTAAACAAGGATGGTGTTTATGCAACTACAACCGGGCAGCATCTGGGTTTTGAAAGTGGAGATAAAATCATCAGCATCGATGGAGATCCCGTAGAGAGATTTAAGGATGCGCAATCTCTGATACTCCTTTTTGGAAGCCGGGTGGAAGTAGAACGACGGGGGGAACGCGTCACCATCGACATTCCGGAAAACGCCTACAAAAAAGAAGCAAAATCCCTCAGATTAAGGTTTATTGAACCGCTCAATTACAACTTCAGTATTGATAGTGTTTTGCCAGAGCTACCGGCAAGCCGTGCAGGACTGCGCAAAGGAGACAAAATCCTGGAAATCGATAGTCTTCCTGTATTTTCTTATGGCCAGTTTAAAGAAATGATCTCAGCTTCTGCAGGAAAAACCCTTAATGTGACGCTGCTGCGAGGGAATGATACTGTCCAAACCAGCCTGACCGTAGATTCTTTAGGTCTGATAGGTATTCTGGCCACCATGCCTTATAAAGAGAAGCATTACACACTATGGCAATCGCTTGCCTATGGATTTTCGGATGCCATGGACATGCTTTACATCAATGTAAAAGGCTTGGGCAAAGTGCTGAGCGGAGAAGAAAAAGCTTCAGATAGCATTCAGGGGCCCATTGGAATAGCTCGTATTTACGGGGCAGAATGGATCTGGTCAAAATTCTGGTACATCACCGGCCTTCTTTCGCTTATCCTGGCTTTCATGAATATTTTACCCATTCCTGCCCTCGACGGCGGCCATGTTTTGTTTTTGCTTGTGGAAATTGTGACACGCCGCAAACCTAGCGATAAATTTCTGGAATACGCTCAAATTGCAGGAATGATTATTCTCCTGGCTATTATGGCTTTTGCTATTGGAAACGATATTGTCAAACTTTTCAAATAGGTACATCCAATGATTTCTTTTCCTTTATATAATATTGATAATCAACACATCGATTCCATTATCAAACAATGCGAAACCTTGGCCTGCGAAAATGCAGCTAATGCCGAATTGCTGCATAGCCTGCTCAGTTTTGTTGACCTGACATCACTCAACGGAAACGACACTACAGCCTCCATCGACAAGCTTTGCGACCTGGCCTTGGCTGTTCCCGGAGGTGTAGCTGCTGTGTGTGTTTATCCTCCGTTTGTTAAACAGGTTCGCAAACGGCTGGAAGGTACTTCCATAAAAACTGCCGCTGTTGCCGGTGCTTTCCCTTCAGGCCAGAGTCCGATTGAGGTAAAAACGGCTGAAGTTTCATGGACGGTTGCCCAGGGAGCAGAAGAAATTGACATGGTAATCAGCCGGGGCAAAATGCTTGAAAAACACTACGATATCGTGTCCTCCGAAATTCGTGACATACGTGCTGCCTGTGGCAACGCCCACCTGAAGGTAATTCTGGAAACCGGAGAACTTGATTCTTTGGCAACTATCCGTAAAGCCTCTGAAATAGCATTACTGGCAGGAGGCCATTTTATAAAAACCAGTACAGGCAAGATAAGTCCCGCAGCAACGCCTGAAGCTGCAATTGTAATGTGTGAAACCCTTCGCGATTTCTATGAAATTTCAGGGATTAAAGCCGGCTTTAAACCAGCGGGTGGAATCCAAACCCCCGAACAGGCTTTGCTTTACTATTTTATTGTGAAAACTATCCTGGGGGATGAATGGTTAACACCCTATCTTTTTAGAATTGGCGCCAGCAGACTGGTCAACAACATCCTCGAAAAAATCAGCTAATTACAATTCAGATAATTCAACCGGTATCACCCAATAATAAGATTGATTAGGGGGTACCGGTATTTTTTATGTCATTAAAACTTGATTTATATCTTTGAGCAATTACCAAGCCCAAAAGAATGGCCACACAAACTAAAATTATCACCCATATTCTTAATGCTTTACAAATCGATCTGATAGCTATCGGGATTATTTATTTTATGCCCGAAATTGTATCAGCAACATCCTTACCCATTTATTTGTGTGAACCCATGAGGATTTTAACCCTGATAGGATTAGCCCACACAGGTAAGGAGAATGCATTGATTTTAGCCATTGGATTGCCGCTTCTTGGGTATCTTACCGGAGGACATCCGCATGAAATCAAATCAGGAATCATGGCCATTGAGCTGATAATTAACATCTTACTATTTTATGCCATTCGCTCACATTTACCCATAATTCTTGCTATGCCGCTGGCCATAATCAGTTCAAAATTGGTTTATTATGGTCTGAAATGGGCAGCAGTTAGCGCCAGTCTTATCGAAGCCCCCATAATAGCCACACCCATCTCATTTCAGATCGGAGTCCTTGTGGCCTCTACACTTTATGTTTGGTGGTATTTGAAAAAATAAAATCCGCTACGTATTCCTAAAATGCAGCTGAAACAAACCAAACTTGATGAAAATTGCCACCAGGCTATAAACTAACGTTTTTCAATATTCTCAGCAGGGTGCGACTGCTTTGTGGCTGAATCGAGGGAAATTTGCAGAACATTGGCCCGATGAATCATTTCATCATATATCTTATCGAGCACCAACGGATGAGCAGCGTACCATTCCATGCTTTCCTCAAATTGTTTACGCGTTATGCCATGTATGGAAAACACAGAGTCGTAGATTCTTTGCGCCAGCGATTTAGGATCCTCTCCCTGGGCCCGACGATAGGCAAACCATCCATCGGCCAGATGCATGTCGAGCATCAAACGGGTGAATTGTTCTTTTGGGATAACTCCCGGAGGAGGTGGTTCCTTTGAAGGGTTCTTGCAACCGGGAATTACCATGACCACTAAAAGAGCAGCCAATAAAAAAGGGAGTCCAGGTTTCACTTTCCTTCCTTTGATTTCTCCGTTGAACGTTTGGTGGCGGAGTTATATTCCTTGTTCAAAATCTCGAGAACGTCCTGGGTAATATCCAGAGCCGGATTGGTATAAAAAATATTTCCTGTCTTGTTGTATCCAAGGATATAGTCAAATTGTAAGTCTTTGTTAAATCGTTTAAGCATTCCTGTGACCGTATCTACCAGAATAACATTGATATTGGCCTCGTCTAAAGCCAGTTCTTGCTGGTAACGATCTTTAAGCTCCATGATGCCTTGTTGCTTCTGCATCAACTGACCATATATTTCCTGGGCGCTTTTTTCTGAGAGCGCATTCTTTTTAACACTTTCCTGAAAATAAGCAGCTTCCTTTTCAAGTTCTTGTTGTCTGCGGGTAATATCAGCATCAAATTTTTTGGCTTTTTCTGCCAATTCGTCAGCTTTGGCTTTTACAAAATCGTAGTGAGCCAATATAGAATCGGTATGAATGTAAGCGATGCGGTGGCCTGATGAGCTATCGGCAATGCCTCCTTTAAAATCTTTATGCCTGCCGGAGGGGCCGATAATCCAGAAAAGAAGCATGCCAATGAAGGCCAATACGCTAAGAACTAAACTGATGTTGCTTTTATTCATTTCAAAAGGCTTTAATTGTGAATTTTATAAGGTTAGCGGCAAATTTATAAAAATATAAGCTGCCACAGGAATTTCAGTATATGGCAGCTATTGTAGTACCTGATAAGCCAGGAAACTAGTTACCCATTTCCGACATAAACTTGATGCGCATCAGGCGAATTTCTTCCTCGGAGTATTCATCTTCGCCTAATTCCCTTAAAGCATCTTCAATTGAATCAGTTTCTGCCGAACGGAAATATTCAAAAATTTCTTCCTGGTGATATTCATCGATGTATTCATCGATGTAGTAGTTAATATCGATCTTGGTACCTGAGGCTACAATACGTTCAATGGCCGTGAGTAATTCATCAAATGTAAGATTTTTAGCCACGGCGATGTCTTCGAGAGGAACTTTACGGTCAATATTTTGAATAATAGATACTTTCAGCCCCGACTTATTGATTACCGACTTGACAACCATATCATTGGGGCGAATAATTTCGTTTTCCTCTACATATTGTTTGATTAAGTCGAGGAAAGGCTTGCCAAATTTCAGGGCCTTACCGGCGCCCACGCCGGTAATTTGCTTCAGTTCATCCATCGTAATGGGATACTGAATGGCCATTTCTTCCAAAGAAGGATCCTGAAAGATGACAAACGGGGGAAGATTCTCTTTCCTGGCAATTTCTTTTCTCAGGTCTTTGAGCAGCGCAAAAAGAGTTGCATCTGCTGTACCGGGTTTAGTTCCACCTCCTTGTTCAAGGCCTTCTTCTTCTTCGAGATTGTCGAAATCACGATCCTCTGTCATCATAATAGGTTGCGGATTTTTCAGAAATTTTTTGCCTAAATTGGTTATTTTTAAAATACCGTAGTTTTCTATTTCTTTTTCAATGAGATTTTCGATAAGCATCTGGCGGATGATAGCGTTCCAGTATTTTTCATCCTTTTCTTCACCTTTGCCAAATACCTCAAGCTTGTTGTGTTTGGCAGCCTTAACATTAGCTGTGGCTTTTCCGGTGATAATGTGAATCAGATGTTTAGCCTTGCATTGCTGCTTGGTTTGTTGAATAGCCTCGAGAACGGTAACTACATAATCCTGTGCATCAAAACGGGTTTTGGGGTGCAGGCAGTTGTCGCAATTCCCGCATGATTCTTCGGTGTACTGTTCTCCAAAATAGTGGAGCAATACTTTTCTGCGGCAAACCGAGGATTCAGCATAAGCGATGGTCTCGTTGATAAGCATCTTATTGATTTCCTGCTCGGCTACATGCTTGTTTTTCAGAAACTTTTCAAGTTTCTCCATGTCTTCATAGCTGTAGAAAGCGATGCAATTACCTTCGCCATCGTCGCGTCCTGCACGTCCGGTCTCCTGATAATAACCTTCGAGGCTTTTGGGCATATCGTGATGAATTACATACCGAACATCCGGCTTGTCAATTCCCATGCCAAAAGCTATGGTTGCTACAATCACATCGACCTCTTCCATAAGGAAAGCGTCCTGGTTGTTGCGCCTGGTCTGTGCATCGAGGCCTGCATGATAAGGAAGAGCCTTAATGCCATTTACCTGAAGGGTTTCTGCAAGCTCCTCCACTTTCTTTCTACTGAGGCAATATATAATGCCTGACTTACCCGGATTATTTTTAATGTAGCGAATAATATCTTTTACAACATCGTTTGTCTTGGGGCGTACCTCATAATACAGGTTAGGACGGTTAAAGCTCGACTTAAAGAGCTTTGCCTCCATCATGCCCAGATTTTTCTGAATGTCTTCTTGTACCTTAGGCGTAGCGGTAGCCGTAAGGGCCATCACAGGAACATTCTGACCAATAGCTTCGATAATGGGTCTGATGCGGCGGTATTCGGGCCTGAAATCATGACCCCATTCGCTTATGCAATGAGCCTCGTCAATAGCATAAAATGATATCCTGATGTTCCTAAAAAACTCTACACTATCCTCCTTGGTAAGGGTCTCAGGAGCCACATACAATAATTTTGTTCGTCCCGATTCTAAATCTGCCTTCACCTGGGCTATCTCTGCCTTCGAAAGAGTGGAATTCAAATAGTGAGCCAGACCCAATTCCATTCCGAAATTGCGAATGGCATCCACTTGGTTTTTCATAAGGGCAATAAGCGGAGATATCACTATAGCGGTTCCTTCGCTAATAATGGCTGGCAATTGGTAGCATAGCGACTTACCACTCCCGGTGGGCATAATCACAAATGTGTCGTGGCCGGCAAGCACACTGCGAATCACTGCCTCCTGGCTCCCCTTAAAATGATCAAACCCGAAGAAATTCTTCAAGGCCTCATAAACAGCATCCTGTACTTGCACTTTTTCTTTCAATTCTGCTTTCATTATGATTTATCTCAAATCTTTTATTTCAAAAGCATCCGGTACCTTGTTACCTACCTCTGATTTGTTGGGATTTTTGTGTTAAGTATTGATTATCAGATATTTAAATGATTTTGACATGAACTTGCAAAGATAAAAGCTTTTTCATTCCCGGCAAGGTTCATCGGTCGAAAAAATAATTTCCAGCATTTATGGTAATCGGTACACATTGCTTTTGTTTTGGTAAAGATAATAATAAAAAAATTGAATTAGTATTCTGATAACAAAATTTAACATATAGATTTTATAAACATACAAACAATAAACAATACCAACAAGGGCAAAGTCGTTAAAGAAAAACGCAAGCCGGAGGGTATTCGTATATTTGCCGGCTCAAACATATCACACTGATGCAGACCGAGAGAAGCAAAATCATAGAGACAGGCCGCCGCACTTTGAATGAGGAAGCCATGGCCATTAAGGGTCTGCTACCCTACATCGATGACAACTTTGCTAATTCCGTAGAAGTCATCCTGGCGAGCACCGGAAGAGTTATTGTAACAGGTATCGGCAAAAGCCTGGACATAGGACGAAAGTTTGTATCCACGCTCAACTCTACGGGAACCCCGGCTTTTTTCCTTCATGCCGCGGATGCTATCCACGGAGACTTGGGCATGGTGCGCCCCAATGATGTTGTGGTTTGTCTCTCCAAAAGCGGAGATACGCCCGAAATAAAGGTGCTGGTGCCTCTCATCAAAGCCAATGGCAACAAACTGATTAGCATTGTTGGAAACCCAAATTCCTTTCTTGCACAGAGAGCAGACATCACCCTGCTTACCATAGTTGAAAAGGAAGCTTGCCCCAATAACCTGGCTCCTACTGCAAGTGCTGCAGCCCAATTAGCCATGTGCGATGCGCTGGCCGTAGCCCTGCTTACCTCACGCGGCTTTTCTTCTGCCGATTTTGCCAGGCTTCATCCTGGGGGCACACTCGGCAAAAAACTCTACCTGCGGGTGGCTGACCTATACATTCGCAATGAAAAGCCCATGGTCAAGCCCGATACTCAAATTACTGAAGTCATACTTGAAATCACATCCAAGCGACTGGGTTGTACAGCCGTATTAGAAAACGAACAACTGCTGGGAATAATTACCGATGGAGACCTTCGTCGCATGCTCCAGAAATTTGGACCTAATCCTGAAGTGAAGGCTGCTACCATTATGACTCAAAATCCTAAAACCATTCATCCCGAAGCATTGGTAGCCGATGCCCTCGACCTTATGCGCGCTTACAGTATTACACAACTGCTTGTTGTAGAAAATAATATTTACAAAGGGGTTATCCATCTTCACGACATCCTGAAAGAAGGTATTATTTAATTCAATTTAATTGGACCATGGGAAAATTAGTTGACGAATTCAATGCCTACCGCCAGCGGATGAACGATAAAATCTTAGCATCTCCGCATAGCAAAATTCTTAAACGTATTTATGGTGTAGATACCCTTGCCTATGAGGAAGGTGCGCTGCCAGCTAAAACCAAGGAAATGCTGGGTTTGGCAACCAGCATGGTGCTTCGGTGCGACGATTGTATTCGCTACCACCTCCTGAAATGTCATCAATTGGGTGTTACTACGGCTGAAATTTTCGAGGTGTTTGGCATAGCTAATCTTGTAGGCGGCACCATTGTCATTCCTCACACCCGCAGAGCCCTCGAATTTTGGGAAGAACTTGAAAACGAAACCCAGGTATGAAACTGAAAACAGAAGGACTTTACAAAAAATACCGCAACCGCATGGTTGTTAAGGACGTGTGGGTTGAAGTAAATCAGGGAGAGATAGTGGGATTGCTCGGACCTAATGGAGCAGGAAAAACCACTACATTCTATATCATAACCGGGTTAATTAAACCTTTTGCCGGTAAAGTCTTTCTCGATGACACCGACATTACAGGGTTGCCCATGTACAAAAGAGCACAAATGGGTATTGGATACCTGGCCCAGGAAGCTTCGGTGTTTCGCAACCTTTCGGTAGAAGACAACATTAAGGCTGTGCTCGAATTCAGCAAATTTAACAAAGCCGAACAAAAGGAAAGGCTTGAGGCTTTACTAAAAGATTTTGGTTTGGAAAAAATAAGAAAAAGCAAAGGCATACAACTTTCTGGAGGTGAGCGCCGCAGAACTGAAATAGCCAGAGCCCTGGCCGTTGACCCTAAGTTTATATTATTAGATGAGCCTTTTGCAGGTATTGACCCAATTGCCGTGGAAGACTTGCAAGGTATTGTGGCACAACTCAAACATCGCAATATTGGCGTACTTATTACTGACCATAATGTGCATGAAACACTGAGTATTACCGACAGAGCCTACTTGCTTTTTGAAGGGACAGTCATGAAATCGGGAACTGCAGAAGATCTGGCCAATGATGAACAGGTTCGCAGGGTTTATCTGGGTCAGAATTTTGAACTCAGACGCTAAATTTCTTTTTTTAACACTGCTGCCGTAAGGTTTATTCCTAAATATATAAGCAGACTCATTCCCACCCCTGCCATTTGTGTCAATAAAACAAGCACCATACTTAATCCCAGAAATCCAAATTGAACAGGATAAATTCTAATTGATAATCGCTTGATTTTAAGACCAAAAAAAGGCACATCGGAAACCATTAGGATGCACAGGATCAACCCGAGACTTACCAGCAATAAGGGATGCATGATCCAGGCGCCAAAAAGGGAAGACAATCCACCGGGCGAATCGAGCGAGGCAACCATTAAAGAAGCCGCAGGGGTAGGCAATCCCCTGAAGTGAAATTCCTGGTGTGTATCCACATTAAAACGGGCAAGACGAAGGGCTGAAAACACTGGAAATAAAAGAGATAACCATCCGGCTGCTACCCAAAAAATCCCATTGTAATCAAGTGAGTAAAACTGATACAGTCGTAGTAAAATCAATCCCGGCAAGACACCAAACGAAACCACATCAGCCAGTGAGTCAAGTTCGCGACCAATAGGAGACTGAACACCCAGCCACCGGGCTGTTAATCCATCAAAAAAATCAAAAACACCAGCCAGCACTATCATCAAAGATGCATAGGCAGTATTACCATTCATCACCAATACAATTCCAACAACGCCGCTCAGCAAATTGAAGGAAGTAACAAGATTGGGAAAATGTTTCCGCATCTGCGCTTATTTGCCGCAAAAGTAAGCTAAAATCGCTCAATTAAAGAATACATCAGATTATTGCAGTCGGCTAAACATACCCCACTCCTCCTGAATATCTTTCAATACCAATATTATTTAGTTATAAAAACATTTATATTTGTATCGGAGTTAATTTTTGATTTTCCTGCCACAAAACCTTATA
>AMZC01002594.1_pt1 | contig 40150 bp, 31 predicted proteins | sample 948551 | NCBI WGS metagenome assembly AMZC01 (sample SAMN01120625, study PRJNA171369) | bioreactor sludge metagenome | biome: sludge; isolation source: anaerobic thermophilic cellulolytic sludge from lab reactor | place: China: Hong Kong, Shek Wu Hui wastewater treatment plant | collected... | reverse complement strand
AGGCTGGAGAGGGGACAAGCCGAGCGAAGCCAGGCTGGGGGTGAAGTTTTCAAACGGTCACTAACACATATACCGACTTGCCGATCACCGGCCCGCGTGTGGCTCGTCGGCGCTAAAATTAAGGATAGAACGAATTAGCAAACAAGCACACGCGATGGAAACGATCAGGCTCTCCAAACAGGTCGGTGAGGACGGCATTCCCCGGCTGGAAATGCTGGTGAGTGCCAATGTAGACTGCGACATCACGATCCGGGTGCGGCCCAAGCTGTCGCAGGAAGAATGGCGTGCCTTTCTCGAAGCGACAGCAGGCAGCCTGGCCGACGATCCGATTGAGTGTAATCAGCCGCTTCAACCAGACGTGCGAGAAGATATCGTATGAGATATCTGCTCGATATCAATCTGTGCATTCAGCACCTGAATTGTCGTTCTCAGACGATCATTGACAGGCTGGCAAGCCTGCCGCCGGATGAAATCGCCGTATGCTCGGTGGTCAAAGCGGAACTGTTCTATGGCGCGCAGAAAAGTCGGCAGCCGGTAGTCACGCTGCAACGTCAGCGACTATTCCTCGATCAATTCGTTTCGCTGCCTTTCGATGACCTTGCCGCCGAGACCTACGTGCAGATTCGAGCCACCCTTGAGGCTGCCGGGACACCCATCGGCCCCTGCGATCTGCAGATCGCGGCCATCGCACTGGCGCACGGCCTGATCGTTGTCGCGCACAACACGCGCGAGTTCAGTCGAGTGGCGGGACTGTTATTTGAAGGCTGGAACGACTGACATTCGAGCCATTTCAGCAACTGACTACCGCCAACCTATCACCCTCCCCCCTCACGGCGCGGCGCGCTGATACACTCCGCACCCTTCGGCGTAGACGGTCGGCGCGCTCAGCCCGTCGGGGCGCACCGCATAGACGCGGTACCCGCTAGCCGTCTCACCATCTGCGCTGCTGAAGTAGAGCAGCGAACCATCCGCCGACCACGCCAGATCGTCGTAGAAACCCAGGTAGGTCGCCACGCGGCGCAGGTCGCCGCCATCCGCCCGCACGACGTAGATCGTCCCGCCGCCGTCGGGCGTCAGCGACAGGCTGGCGAAGGCGATGCGCTCTCCGTCTGGCGACCAGCGCGGACGAACGCTCAGCGGCCTGGCCTGGTCGGGCGCGGGGACGATGATCTGCCCAGAGCCGTCGGCATTGGCGATGATCAGGCGGGCGTCGTTGAGTGGATTGGCGCTATAGACCAGACGCTGCCCGTCTGGCGAGGGGATGCCCGGCCCGTCCACCCACGCGCGGACGGATGGCGCGCCTTCGGCAGGGCAGTCCGTCTGAATGAGCAGATCGGCGGGATTGGGCTGCGTGGGCGGCAGGGTGGGCGTTGGTTCGGGCGAAGGGCCGGGCGTCGGCGGGATGGCCGTGCCGATGATCGGCAACGCGATTTCCCGCTGATCGAGCACCTCCGCGCTGATCACATGCACCAGCGACAGGCGCAATCGCACTTCGTTGCCCGCCGGGGGCAACAGCGGGGCCACCTGCCCCGTCCCCTGTGAGGGCACCCACAGGTTTTCGCGCGGCAGTTCGATGTTCTGCACCCGCCCGTCGGCCAGCACCTGATCGAAGACGAGCGCTGTCAGCGGGGGCCGGTCGCGCACTTCCCAGCTCACCTCGACGCGCGCCTGCCCTGTCGCCAGCACAGCCGCGGGCAGACTCTGCGTCGGCGTGCTGAAGGCGACGATGGCCGGTTGCAGCGCCGCCAGCCACTCCGGATCGTAGGGGATGATCAGCGTGCGCTCGTCGAGCGTCGCCCCGCCCCGATCGAGCACGCTCAGGCGCAGGGCCGGCGGGCCGAAGTTCATCGGCGCGCTCAGCGGCACGCTCAGGCTGCCGACCGGTGGCAGAGGTTCGGGCGTGTCTACCGGTAGCCAGGCGTGCCCCTGATAGGTATGCAGGGCCACGCGCATCCCCTCGCGCACATGGGCAATGTGCCACGACAGCGTCACGGTCACGTTCCCGGATTCCAGGTCGGGCAGGGTCACGGCGGGCACGTCGCCTTCGAAAGTGAAGATGGTGGGGCCGAAGCCCTCCTGGGCCTGAGCAGGAAACGCCCCCGCGCCCAGCGCCGCCAGCCACACCATTAAGACCAGGGCCAGTTTTTTCACCAGGATTCTCCTCCCTGGGCTGCTGCACACGCTCTACGCCAGTATACAGAAGGGAAAGCGCCGTTTGCCTGACGGCTGACGCACGTTCGGGCGGCGGCTCAGGCGGACCCCGGCTGCGGCGCGTATTCTGCTCCGCCCTCGCTGGTGCGGCGGAACCACATGGCCAGCAGGGTCAGGTTGCGGATTTCGTTGGCCAGTTCGCGCATCATGGCCAGGCCGACCTGCGGCTTGGCATAGACCAGCGCGGCGAAGTCGGCGCGCGACAGCGTGTACACGGTCACGTCTTCCAGGCATTGCACACGGGTGATGTCCGGCTCGTCGTCGAGCACACCCAGCTTGCCGAACACGTCGCCGCGGGCATAGGCCGAGAGGATGGTCTCGACGCCGTCTTCGTCCACGGCGCTCCATACCAGACTGCCACTCGCCACCAGATACAGCCGATCGCTGGGCACTCCCGGCTCGATCACCACCTGCCCGCCCCGGAAGGTGTGCCGGTTGAGCAGCAGCGCCACGTCCTCCAGTTCGCTCTCCTGCAGGTCGTAGAAGAGCGGGTTCATGCGCAACAACATTTTGCGGATCTCGATTTCCTGGCGCGGGGTCTGCGCACGGCGCTCGTCCAAATGCAGGATCAGCGCCAGCATGGGCGTGTCTGCCCCCAGCCGCTGACTGATCTGCTGCCAGACCCGGCTATCTTCGCTGGGCAATACCGTGCGCAGCCACACCCAGGTATACAGCCCCATCGAGCTACGCAGCGCGTTGAGTTGCTGCTCGGCCCGCATGATCTCGCCTTGTAGATAGGCGGCAACGTCCGGGCGCTGATTGAGCGCCGCGCTGCGCAACAGCATTCCGCGCCTCGCCTGCAACACCACATACTGGCGGATCAGTTCGGCGCGTTCGCGGTCAATGGTGCCCCGATAGCGGGCCAGCAACTGCGCGATCTGGGGCGGATTGGCCGCCGCGGCCAGTTCGCCGGCGCTGGTCACCTGTGCCAGTTCCGCTGCCAGCGAGCGCTGTTCCTGCTTCAGCGAGCGTTGAATGAGCAGCACGATCAGGCCGGTGCCTGCCAGGCCCATCGCCAGGGCGACGACCAGCAGCGGCACGCCCTCCAGGTCGAGCACCAGTTTGTTGAAGAGCGCGTGCACCAGCATGGCCAGCATCAGGCTGAGGCCTACCCGCCACAGTTGCGCGCGGTGACTCAGATACTGACTGCTGCCCGCTGCCGTGCCCACCAGGCCGGTGGTCGTGGCGTGCATCAGGCTGACCGACAGCGCCCGCGTGAGGGCAACGGGCAGAGCACGGTCGGGATGGCTGAAGACGTAGTCTATGTTCTCGGCCATGGCGAAACCCGTGCCGATGGCGAAACCGTAGGCTGTGCCATCTACCGCATAGGCCAGCGCCAGCCGCGACGCCAGCCCGACGATCAACAGCGCCTTGAGCGCTTCTTCGGTCACCGGTGCGCTGAGCAACGCCACCTGCTCGAAGTTGAGAGCGTTGTAGTGGAGCAGCGCGTTGTGAAAGACGCTCGCCAGCCCAAAGGCCCCGATACCCCAGGCCATCGCCAGGGCGATTGTGCGCCATCGGCTCTGCGCGTAAATCTCCAGCGCCCAGATGCCGAGCAAAAATGCCAGGGGGATGAGTACCGCAATGATCAGACTGAGGATCATGATGGCTCACACCGTGCGCCCATCATCGGGGGGATGTTCGTGCACCTGCGCACGGAAGGCCACACGCGCACCGGCGGCCTCGGCATCGTCCATGGCCGCGCTGATCACGGCCAGCGCCGCGCGAATCTCAGCGGCTTTGGCCTCGCCCAGGCGATATTCCAGGTAGCCGGCAAAGTCGCCCGCCGCGAATGCTTCGGCGAGCGCATCAACTGCCCGCTTCATGGCACGGGGGCGCACGAAACGGCCCTGCCGCACCAGCGGACGCACCGGCAGGCGCGCGTTGTAGCGCAGCGGGCTGAACAGGTTGGGCTTGGCGACCAGTTCGGCCAGCGCATCGAGCGACACATCCGGTGCCACATACCGCGAGTCGGGCCGGAAGAGCAGTTCGCCCCGGAAGCGCAGGCGCGCCTGCCGGTCGTAGTGCGCCTGTGTCTCCGGCGGCAACATGGCGTAGATGGTGCGCATCAACGCCAGCGAGGCCGCGTCCAGTTCGGCCTGACGTTGACGGCGGTCTGCGGTTGGCGGAACGGGCGGTAGCGGCGGACCGATGGTCACCGTCAGGCGGGGGAAGCGCAACCGGAAAATGCGCCACCATACCTGATAGGTGTTGCCGAAGGCCATCGGCACGATGCGCGCCTGTGCGGCCTGCGACAGATAGGCCGCGCCGGACTTGACGGCGTCAATGGGCTTTTCCCAGGTGCCACCTTCGGGGAAGATGCCCAGTCGTCCGCCCGCCTCCAGGTGACTGAGCATCTGCTTCAATCCCTCGCGGTCTACTGCGCCGCGCTTCATCAGGATCAGCCCGGCATGGCGCACGATCCAGTTGGCCGGCCACAGCAGTTCGAAGTCGCCAGGGCCGACGAAGACCGTGTCCGGCGGCAACAGCACGAACATCAGCAGGGCGTCGAAGGTCGAGGTATGGTTGGCCGCATAGATGACCGGGCCGGGCGTGTCAAGGTATTCGCGTCCGCTGACGCGCGTGCGCGTCAACAGGCGCAGCGTGACGGCTCCAGCCAGGCGCAGGGCGCGTCGCACAATCCGTGTGCGCTGATCCGGCATGATCCCTCTCCGGCGGTCAAACTGGCAGTAAGTCTAATCCGGCGGCGGGAGCGGGGCAAACTGTGCCACAAGAGGAAATTGCAGACCTGTGAGGCGCATACGGGAGGCGGCTATGAGCTTTTGCGCAGCATCTGCCCCTCACCCCTGAATCCCCTCTCCCTCGCGACTGCGTCGCAGGGCGAGGGGACTTACCGCATCTGTCCGGCGCGGAAGCAGCCAGGCGCGTCAGCGCCGGGTGGGGGTGAGGTAAAGCCGCAGAGCAGGACTTCTCAAACGGCCTCTCAAGGTGACGGGATGCGTCAGCACCAGACAACTACTCCCTACTCCCCCCTCCCGACTCTCTCGAAGATGCCCGCGGCGCCCTGCCCGCCGCCAATGCACATAGTGACCATGCCATAGCGCCCGCCGCGCCGCCGTAGCTCGTGCAGCAGTTGCACGGTGAGCTTGGCCCCAGTGCAGCCCAGCGGATGACCGAGCGCGATCGCCCCGCCGTTGACGTTGACCACGTCCGGATTCAGGTCCAGCGCGCGCATCACCGCCAGGGACTGTGCAGCAAAGGCTTCGTTCAGTTCGATCAGGTCGAGATCGGCCAGCTTCAAGCCCGTGCGCTGCAACACGCGCGGCACTGCCACGACCGGCCCGATGCCCATGATCTCCGGCGGCACGCCCGCCACATTGAAGCCGACGAAGCGGGCGATCGGCGTCAGCCCCAGGCGGGCAGCCAGGCCCGCCTCCATGACGATCACGCCCGCCGCGCCGTCGCTCAGCGGGCTGGAGTTGCCCGCCGTCACCGTGCCGTTCTGCTTGAAGACGGGCTTGAGTTTGGCCAGCGCCTCAGGGGTGGTGTCGCGGCGCAGATGCTCGTCGGTGTCGAAGGTGACGATCTCGGTATGGCGTTGCCCGTCAACCAGCGTCACCTGTTCGAACTGCACCGGCACGATTTCTTCGGCGAATTTGCCCGCGTCCACCGCGGCGGCAGCCTTCATGTGACTGTGATAGGCGAACTCGTCCTGGTCTTCACGGGAAATGGCGTACTGCTCGGCGACGTGCTCCGCCGTCAGGCCCATGCCCATGTAAATCTGCGGCTGCTGCTGCACGGCGTCCAGGTCGGGGCTGAGCCGGAAGCCGGTCATGGGCACCAGCGACATGGTCTCGACGCCGCCCGCCAGGATGGCGTCGGCCCCGTTGGCGATGATGCGCTCGGCGGCGATGGCGATCGTCTGCAGACCGCTGGCACAAAAGCGGTTGACCGTCTGCGCGGGCACGTTCACCGGCAGACCAGCGCTCAGCGCCACGATACGCGCCACGTTCAGCCCCTGCGGGCCTTCGGGCATGGCGCAGCCGATGATCACATCGTCGAGTTGGGCCGGATCGAGTTTGCCCGCCGTCTGGCGCAGCAGTTCGGCTATGACCGCCCGCAGCAGGGCTTCGGGGCGGGTGCTGCGCGTCGTCCCTTTTTTCGCCCGGCCCACGGCGGTGCGGGCCATGGCGACGATGACCGCTTCTCTCATGGTTTGGTGTCCTCCATGACAGTCTCCGGCGGGGTGAGCACGTCGAGCGCCACGCTGAAGACGCTCCCCCGCCCTGGTTCGCTTTCGACCCAGATTTCGCCCCCATGCAGACGGACGATCTCGCGGGCGATGGTCAATCCCAGGCCCGCCCCTGTCACTGCGCCCTCGTGCGCGCGGAAGAACGGCTCGAAGACCTGATCCAGCAAATCGGCATGGATGCCCACCCCGCTATCGCGTACGCGCACGACGGCCCGCGGCTTCTGGGCGCTATCGGTGCACGCCATCTCGATGGCGATCTGCCCTCCCTCTGGCGTGTAGTTGATGGCATTGACGATCAGGTTGGTGAAGACCTGTGCCATGCGGTGAGGGTCTATATGAGCCGTCAGCGGCACGGCGGGCAGAGAGACGGACAGGGCAATCTGTTTGCGCTCGGCTTCGGCCTGCTGAATGGTGATCACCTCGTTGAGCAGGTCTTGCAGCACCACCGGATGACGATTGAGCGCGATCACGCCGCGCTCGAAGCGCGACACATCCAGCAGGCTCTCGATTAGCTCGCTCATGTTGTTCACGACCCGGTCGAGGATTTCCAGGTGACGGACTGCCTGCTCCGGCTGATGACGCAGCAGGTACAGGCGCGTTTTCAGGTTGGCCAGCGGCGTGCGCAGTTCGTGCGAGGCATTGGCGATGAAGCGATCTTTCTGCTGTTGTAGCGCTTTTTGCTGGCTGATGTCGCGGATGACAGTCACCGCGCCCACGATCTCCCCCGCCGTGTTGCGCACCTGCGAGACAATCAGCGCCGCGTCGAACTCGTGACCATCTTTGTGCCGCAAGCGCAACTCGCCCTCCCAGATGCCTGTCGTATCTACCGCGTCGTAGATGTACCGGACGATAGCGTCGAACTCGTCGCGCGTGTAGGCGCTGCTGCGCAGCAGTTCCAGATAGCCGGTGAATTCCTCTGGGGAGTAACCTGTCAGGTTGATCAACGCGCGGTTGACGTAGCGCGTGTGCAGCTTCTCGTCGTAGATCACCCCTTCGCCGATGGAGTCCAGGATGGCCTGCAACTGCGCGCGACGCTGTTCCAGTTCTTCGGTGCGCTCCTGCACCCGCTGTTCGAGTTCGGCGGCGTGCTGTTGCACCGTGGCGAACAGACGGGCGTTGCGCAGCGCGATGCCCACCTGATCGGCGAACGCCTGCAGGCGTTCGGCGTGCCGCTGACCGAAGAAGCCAGGCGTGGCGCTGTTGAGAATCACAAAGCCGAGGATTTCCCCGGCGCTGAAGATGGGCGCGCTGGCGACCGAACGGATCCAGTCGTAAGGGGGCATCTTCACCCAACCTGCGTACGCCTGCGTATCGGTGATGAGGTGCGGTCTGCCCGTCTCGACCATCTCGCGCAGGTTGGCGAACTCGCTGAGCGGCATACGCACCTGCGCCATCCACGCCGCCTGCTGCGGGTCTGCGAGCGGCGGACTGGTGCCCACCACCCGCGCCACGCCCTCCTCGTCGAGCAGCAGGATGTTCGCCAGCTCGAAGGGGGCCACCCGCTCGACATTGGTCAGCACGCGGTCGAGCACGGTACTCAGTTCGAGCGAGCTGTTGACTGCCGCCGCCGTGTCGGCCAGCGCCTCGGCGAAGGCGCGCTGCTCGCGTTCGGCGGCGAACAGGCGGGCGTTGCGCAGCGCGATGCTCACCTGGTCGGCAAAGGCCTGCAGCCGATCGGCGTGTGTCTGCGTGAAAAAGCCCGGTGTAGCGCTATCGAGATTGATCACGCCGACCATCTGGCCGTCCACCATGATCGGCGCGCCGATATACGAGCGGATCCAGGCCAGTTCCTCGTGATACACCCAATCGGGAGAACCGAGCGTATCCGGAATGCAAACCGGACGACCGGTTTCTCTCATTTGTTTGAACTTCCCTATGTCGTGCACCGTATAGTGCAGGTTGGCCACGAACTCCGCTAGGCCACGTTCGGCAAATCCCCTGTGCCGGACGATGTGCGTCTGGCCGTCCTCAATGAGCATGATGGAGGCCGTGTCGTGTGGCAACACTCCCTGGATGCTCTCCAACACCCGGTCGAGCACCAGGTCGGGGTCCAGCGTCTGGCTGACCAGGGCGATGGTGTTGACCAGCGCTTCGGCGAAGGCGCGCTGCTCGCGTTCCGCCTGTTCGGCGGCGCGGCGGGCGGTGATGTCGCTCACCACCCCGTAGATGTGCACGTGTCCGGTGTCCGGGTCGCGACGACGGTGCACACGGTCGCGCACCCAGATATACTTCCCGTCGGCACAGCGCAGGCGGTATTCCAGTTCGTCCTGATCGGAGAATAGCCCGGACGCGCTGGCCATCAGCCGAGAGCGGTCGTCGGGGTGAATCAGGTTCAGCCAGAAGCCCCAATCCTCGTTGAACTGATCGAACGAATAGCCGGTGAGTTCGGCGATCTGCGGCGAGAGTATCTGGTGCCAGAGCGGGCGTCCCGCTGCATCGTACCCGACTACGTAGAGCAGGTCGCTGATCGAAGCAATCACCTGGTAAAGCTGCGCCTGACTGGCGGCCACTGCCTGGTGCGCCATCTCGATGGAGCGCAACATACCGTTGAGACCGGCGGCCAGCGTCGCCAGTTCGTCGCGCCCGTCTACTGGCGCGCGCAGCGAAACGTCTTGCGTGTCCGCCACGGCCTGTACCAGCCGCGTCAGACGCAGCACCCGCACCAGGATCGCGCGATCCACGAGCAGGGCGCTGACACCGGCCAGCGCCAGCCCGCCCACGAAAAAGGCGGCCAGCAGGTAGGCCACTGTGTCGCGCCCATGTGCGCTGATCGGGCGCGACATCTCCACACGCAACACGAACACTGGACGCCCCTGCAGATCGTTGAACAGGGCATAGCCGGCGTAGATTTCTTCGCTGAGCGGTTCCGCCAGTTCAGTGACCGTGCCGTTGAGCGCCTCATAGGCGTGCAGCAAGTCGGCGGGCAGACCTGGCTCGGCGAAGTGACGGATATCCAGATGAATGGCCCCCAGGCTGGCCAGCGCGCCGATCTGCCGGGTATCCACGAAGCGACCCATCACCAGCGTGCCGTGCGCCGGGCCTTCGCCGGTGCTCGGTGTGATAGGTTGGGCAACCAGGAGCAACGCCCCTTCGGGCAGCACTGTCAGCCCTCGGCGGCCCTGCCCCGCCTCCAACCGACCCAATTCCGCCGCCGACGTATGCGGGCTGAAGTAGCGCTCGGCCTGGGCGGCGGACAGTTCCCTGCCCGCCGCTGCGCCTGGCGGCAGAGTCTTGGCGTAAACCACCTGACCAGCCACATTGATCAGCACGATCACATGCACATTCAGGCGGGTGAAGGTCGAGTCTTCCAGAGCGGTTTCCCTGTAGGAGGGCAATAATCCCTGCACGAACTGATCGGTATCATCCCACTCGGCCCAGTCAGCGGTGGTAGCAGCGAGCGCCTGCAGATCGTTGGCCAGCGCGTTGACCACGCGGGCCGTATTGCGGCGCGCCTCCTCAGCTTCCAGATTGGCGAAGCTGTTCAGCAGAATACCCCGCGCCAGACCATAGACCAGCGCCAGTTCGCCGAGCAGGGTCAGCAGAATCACCGCCAGCGCCCTGGTGCGCAGTGACCGCCACGACCAGCGGCGGCGCGCTGCGATCAGGCTATCCGGCAGCAAGGACTTACCCTCTGGTTCCGATGATTGCGGCGACATAGCTCCCCCTATGCCTGCGCTCTACCCGCTCTCCGACAGGCGCGTTCGGTTTCGTTCAATTGCGCAGCGGCTTGTTGTGTTGCAGCATGTGCGCGATACGCTCCAGCGTCTTGGGTTCGTGGCACAGGGCGACGAACGCCTCGCGCTCCAGGTCCAGGATGTACTGTTCAGGCACCCAGCCTGGCTCAGAGAGATCGCCACCACACAGCACATAGGCGATATGGTTGGCGATCAGCGCGTCGTGATCGGTGGCATAGCCGCCGTCCTGCAGGGTGAAGACGGCCAGGCGCAAGGCGGCCAGCGCGTCGCGCCCCGCCGCCCAGATCGACTCCGGCGGAGCAGGGCGGTGTCCGCTGGCGATCAGGTGCAAGACTTCGCGTTTGGCTTCGGCCAGCAGATGATCGCGGTTGAGCAGGATGCGGTCGGCGGACGACAGGAAACCCATGTCGCGGGCCTGACGCGCGCTCTCCGACACTTTCGCCAGCGCGATCTGCTCGAAGATGGCCTGCAGGTGCGGCAGGGGGTCGGCGTTGGGCGTGCGCATGACCGGGTTGAGCCGACGGCGCAGCATTTCTTTGCAACCACCACCGGCGGGCAGCAACCCCACGCCGATCTCGACCAGCCCCGCATATAGTTCGGCGTGCGCCACGGCGCGCTGCCCGGCCATCAGGAATTCCGCCCCGCCGCCCAGGGCCATGCCGAAAGGCGCGGTGACTACCGGACGCGGCGCGCGGCGCATGGCCTGGAACAGATTCTGCAGTTCGCGCACCACGGCGTTGATCTTGTCGTACTCGCCGTTCTGGGCCAGCATGAGGATCAGGAAGATGTTGGCTCCGGCGCTGAAGTGTTCGCCGTCGTTGCCCACCACCAGCCCCTCGAAGCTGCCGCTTTCCAGGTACTCCAGGGCGCGCCAGCCCATGGCGATGATGTCGTCGTCTATGGCGTTGGCTTTAGTGTGGAATTCCAGCAACAGCACCCCGTCGCCCAGGTCGAGCAGCGACGCGCCCGCTCGCCCTTCCAGGCGGCGACCTTCTGCGCGCAGCGTGGCAATGGCGATGGAGCGCGGGTCGCGGGCCAGCGAGACGTAGTCACCCTGGGCGCGGTCGTAGACGTGCGTGGGCACCCCGCCCGCGTTGCGCTGGTAGAAGGTGGGATGTCCGCTCGCCACCATCTCTTTCACCCAGGGCGCGACCGTATAGCCGTCCCCTTCCAGACGCGGGATGGTCTCGGCCACGCCCAGCGCATCCCAGATTTCGAATGGCCCCAGGGCGTGATTGAAGCCCCACTTGTTGGCATTGTCTATGGCGGGGATGTCATCGGCGATCTCGCCCAGGCGACGCGCCGCATAGGTGATGGTGAAGGCGTGCAGGTGCCACAGGAACTGCCCGGCGCGGTCGTCGGCATTGACCAGGGCCTTGAGGCGCGCGCCCACGTCTTCGATGGTGCGATATTCGCCCACGCTGGCGAAGCGCACTTTCTGTGGCGGCTCGTATTCGAGCGTTTCCAGGTTCAGCGCCCAGAATTCGCGTTCACCGTCGGGCGTCTCCACCCGCTTGTAGAAACCCTGGCCCGCCTTGTTGCCCAGCAGACCGGCGTCGAGCATCCGCTGCATCAGGGCCAGGGTGCGGGGGTGCACCAGCACGTCGCGCGCCTCGTCGTCGGGGATGGCCGGATACAGGTTGCGGTTGACGTGCATCATGATGTCCGTGCCGATCAGGTCGAACAGGCGGAAGGTAGCCGTCTTGGGTCGCCCGATCAGCGGGCCGGTGAGCGCGTCCACCTCGGCCACGGTGTAACCGTGTTCTAGGGCGTAGTTGACCGCGAACGTCCCCGCCAGGCTGATGAAACGGTTGGCGATGAAGTTGGGCGTATCCTTGCACAGCACCACGCCCTTGCCCAGCACGTTCGCGCCGAAGTCGGTGATGGCCCGCAAGGCGTCGGGGTCGGTGCGCGGGTGCGGGATGATCTCCAGCAGCTTGAGATAGCGCGGCGGGTTGAAGAAGTGCGTGCCCAGGAAGTGCCGCTGAAACTCGGCGGTGCGGCCTTCGGCAATGTCGGCGATGCGCAATCCGCTGGTGTTGGTGCTGACGATGGCTGTCGGGTGACGCACCGCTTCCAGCCGCGCCATCAACTCGCGCTTGATCGCCAGGTCTTCGACGATGGCCTCGACGATCCAGTCCGCGTCGCGCAGCCGGTCGAGATCGTCTTCCAGGTTGCCAGGGGTGATGAGGGCCAGATCGTCGGGGTGAAAGAGCTGAGCCGGACGGCTTTTGGACAGGGCGGCGAGGTTGTTCAGCACGATCGCATTGCGCTGTGCAGGAGGATCGCCGGGGACAGTGCCTCTGGCAGGCAAATCGAGCAAGATCACCGGCACCCCTACACCGGCCAGCAGTGCCGCGATCCCGCTGCCCATCGTCCCGGAGCCGATGACGGCAGCTTTGCGAAGCTGATAGGCCATGACACCCTCCTCTCTGGCCAACGGCCCACCGGGAACGGGGTTGTGCGGGCGCACCGTCAGCGTGAGAAGGGGGAGAGCAGCCGTCAAGACACAGTCGGCGCAGCCCACACAGACCGGCCACGCTCACGCTGATTGCGCCCTTTACCCTGATTATGGCATAGGCTGGTGTGGGGACAAGAACAAGGAAGGACAAAACAAAAACGGGCCACACCTGTGCCCCGTTCTTGCCGTGTCAAGGCGGCGTGCGCTAACCCTGGCGCTGCTTGTGCTTGGGGTTAGCCGAGCACATCACATACAGGCGACCATTGCGGCGCACGAAGTAGCACTTGTCACAAATCTTGCGCACCGAAGCACGTACCTTCATCGCCATAACCTCCCCAAACCGGGTTTGCCAGCGACCATTATAAACGGTTTCGCGCCAAAATCCAGGCCAGATTTGGGCGGGCAGGCGCGCACAGACACCCCACGCAGAAAAAAACTCCCCCTGCCGGAGCGTTCCGGGCAGGGGGACACCAGACGAAGCGTCGCCTTACGGCACCAGCACCACGGTGCCTGCGTTGGGAATGTTGGCGCAGGTATAGCCGCCCGCGCTGACCGCCGGCAACTGACTGACCGTGCGCGGGGCCTGCGTGGCGTCCAGGTAGAGGAAGCGCCCGCTGCCCTGCAGGCAGACGTTCACCGGATTGTTGAAGACGGCCACGCCCAGACCGCCGGACATGCCGAAGATATCCACGGCGTGAATGACGCCCTGCGCCAGCACGTCGAGGTTGCCCAGCGCCGCCGCGCCCTGGTTCATGGCCACGAACTCACCATCCTGAGCGATCACCCGGCAATAGACCCAGCCGTTGGTCACCGTGCCCACCGGCACGTCCGCGCGGACGATGGGGTTGGTGGTGCCGGTCAGGTCAGCGCACAGCGGCGCCTGCGAACGCCGGATGTCTTCGGCGGTGATGACCGGACCAGAGGGCTTGGGCGTCTTGGTCGCGGTAGGCGCAACGACAGAAGGCGTGCTCGATGGCGTCGCACTCGGCGGCAGCGTACCCGTTGGAGTCTCGGTAGGCGTCAGAGTCATCGTGGGCGTATCAGTCGGCGTCAACGTACCCGTCGGGGTATCGGTAGGCGTTGATGTGTCGGTGGGAGTCGCTGTCTCCGTGGGGGGCAGCGTATCGGTAGGAGTCGGCGTCGGGTCTTCGGTCTCGATCGTCAGGCTCCAGCCGGCGAGCGATCCACCGTAGCTATCGCGGTCGTCCATCACATACAGGCTCCACGTCCCGTTGGCGTTAGTGCCATCGAAAACGGCGAGCGTCGCGCCATATGGGCCAGCAGGGGCCGGGGCGAAGAACCCCTCTGTTCCGCTACCTGTATAGTTAGTGGGCTTATAGGTACCCGTGGGACAGTCGTTGGTAGCAGGATTGTTGTCATCAGTATCAGGTAGAGTGCTGGCGGCTTCATCATCGAAAGTCCAGCTAGCTCCACCAGGATTCTGAGCGCCGCAGGCATCGGAGAAGAAGAAGACAGTCTGCCCCCCAGGGCCTACCAGCAACATGTCCATATCGTCTGGACGATTGTGATTGACGCCATGGACGGTCACGTTGACATCGAGGATGTTCCCCGTCACGCCAGAAACCACGATATTGGAAGGATAGAGGCTGGCAGACCCGGCGTTTGGCCCGACAGTGATGGCGGTCATATTGGCGAAAACGTTAGTAGCCGCGCTGACAGGACGCTCGCTCCCCATCAGCCCCGTCAGGGCGACCATCCAGGTGGCCAATATGACCGCGAACAGAACACTGGCACCCGCAACACGATGACGATGATTCATGAGACACCCCTCCCAAAGCAAAACTTTCGAACCGCCGGATAAAGACGAACGAACGGGGAACGCAGTGCGCGCCCTGGCCGCAAAGAAGAACAGCGCCCCTCAAAACCCCATGCGTGATAATTATCTCGATCTATTTATATCACGAAACGCTAAGACGATACAAAAAAATTCATTACTTTTCCGTTTATTTACGGTTTGAATTGCACTCTGTTTCCGGGTGCATGCGGCTTTGGGGGCGGAATTCACCGCAGAGGGCGCGGAGGAAAACAAATGGGCAAGACTCTGTGCCTCTCTCTGTGACCTCTGCGCCTCCGCAGTTCAAGACTTCTGCCCCACAAGGCGAGTCCCCCTGTTTCTGCACCAGATGATCGTCCGCCGCTTTTCCCAGAGGTATAATGGCCCTGTACGCCATTTCACAGTAACCTGTCATCGGCCCTTGCTGACCGACCTATCACACCTTTGAGGAGGTTATGAGATGGAATATCGCTTCTTGGGGCGAACGGGGCTGAAAGTCTCCGAGCTGTGCATGGGCACGCAGACCTTCGGCTGGGGGGCCGACGAGCCGACCGCGCACCGCATGGCCAGCATGTTCGTGGATGCGGGGGGCAATTTCTTCGACACCTCGAATATCTACAACGAAGGACAGTCGGAGACGATGCTCGGCAACTGGCTGAGCAAGCAGCCCGACCGTTCGCAACTGGTCATCGCCACCAAGGTGTTCTTCCCGACGGGCAAGGGTCCCAACGACACCGGCCTGACGCGCAAGCACATCCTCACGCAGGTCGAAATCAGCCTGCGCCGCCTGAAGACCGACTACATTGACCTGTATCAGGCGCATTGCTGGGACGCCTCGACGCCGCTCGAAGAGACGTTGCGCGCCTTCGACGACCTGGTGCGCGCGGGCAAGGTACGCTACATTGGCGCGTCCAACTACACCCCCTCGCAACTGATGCGCGCGATCATGCTCAGCGAGATGCACGGCTGGGCGCGTTACGATTGCCTGCAGCCGGAATACAGCCTGCTGGTGCGCAGCACCGAATGGGAACTGCTGCCCCTGTGCCGCGAACAGGGCATCGGCCTGATCGCCTGGTCGCCGCTGGCGGGCGGCTGGCTTTCGGGCAAATATCGCCGCAACGCCCCGCCGCCGCCCGATAGCCGCGTGGGGCGCGCCGACCGCTGGGACGACCTGCCCGAACAGCGCGAATCCGAGCGCACCTGGCGCATCATTGACACCCTGTGGGCCATCGCCGAAGAGCGCGGCGTGCCGCCTTCTCAGGTGGCACTCAACTGGGTGCGACAGCAGCCGGGCGTCACCGCGCCCATCTTCGGTGCGCGCACGCCGGAACAGCTCGCCGAGAATCTGGGCTGCGTGACGTGGTCGCTGACGCCCGAAGAAATCGCCCGCCTGAACGAGGTGAGCGACATCGGCATGCCCTCGCCCTACAATTTCATCGCCCGCTACACGCGCAAGCGCGATGGGATGTAGTTCGTTTCAGGAGGAAGACTCATGCTCAAGTCCAAACTGCTTCATCCGGAGATTCTGGGAGTGCTGGGCGGCAGTGGTCACGGGGGCAAAGTGCTGATCGCCGACGGCAACTACCCCTTCAACACGCGCGCCAACCCGGCGGCGCGGCGTGTCTATCTGAACCTGTCGCCTGGCCTGCTCACCGTGACGCAGGTGCTCGAAGCGCTGCTGACGGCCATCCCGGTCGAGGCGGCAGAAGTGATGATGACCGACACGGGCGAAGAGCCGGAGATTTACGCCGACTTCCGGCGCTTGTTGCCCGGCCTGGAACTGACGACGCACAACCGCTTCGCCTTCTACGACCGGTGCATGGATCGCGACGTGTGCCTGGTGATCGCCACCGGCGAGCAGCGGCTCTACGCCAACATCCTGCTGACCATCGGCGTCGTCAAGCCGTGAGATGGTAGATGGCGGAAGGCGGATTGCGAATGGCGGATTGAGAAAAGCGCGATTCGCAATCCGCACTTCCCGACGCACTCGCCCCCTTGCCCGCTCTGCCATGCGACGCAAGGCGAAGGGAGGGGCCTCACTCTTGCAGCGAGTGCTGCGCTGACCCTTTGCAGAAGCGAGTTGCCCACTCCTGTCGTGCGTGGCGCATGCCTTCCAAAGACAAAGACTTCCGAAGTCTTGGAGACTTCGGAAGTCTCTTGTTGCGCTCAGCACGGATGGGTCAGCCGCTCACTGACCCCTGATCGCCACCAACTCCCCACTCCCTACTCACTACTCCCCACTTTCTACGGCCACGTCGCGCCGCCCGTCGCCAGCACGCCGCGCCCCATGAAGACGCGCTCGTCCAGGTCGTGAATGCCCGCCCGCAGCGCCGAATAGACCACGAACCATTGTAGCGGGATGAGCAGCACGAAGGGGGCCAGCAGCGGGTGCACGTCCGGATAGTCGGCCATGTCGTAGACGATGGTGCGCACGTTGGGACGCTCCCGCACCAGGTCGAGCACGCGCTGCGTCATGGCGCGCGTCTCGTCCGTGCCCAGCAGAAAGACCATGTCCGCGCGTTGCCGGTCGAGCATCTCCACCGGCCCCTGGCGGAACTCGTCGCTGGCGATCACCGAGCCGTGAATGCGGATGTTCTCCATGAACACGGTCAGGGCGAACTTGTAGGCCAGGCCATAGAGCGGGCCGGCGGCGATGGTGTAGAGCAGCGTCGAGTCGGCGAACTGCTCGCTGAGGGCGGCAGCGCGCGCCTCGCTCTCGCGATAGACGCGGCCCAGCACGGGGGGCAGCGCCAGCAGCCCGTCCATCACCGGCGCGAGGTCGGCCCGGCCCTGCAACCGCGCCACTTCCAGCGCGAACAGGTAGACGGTGGCCAGCGGCAAGATGTAGAGCGCCGTCGAGTCGTAGTCAATCAGGACGTCGGCCTCGCGGCAGAGGGTGCTGTCGCGCCGCCTGGCAATGCCGATGGTGCGCGCCCCCCGGCTTTTGGCGTGTCGCAGCGCGGCGACCGTATCCTCCGTGTTGCCGGAGTAGGACGCCAGGAAGACCCACGCTTTCGGCCCCAGCCGCGCCGGGTTGCGCCAGATCAGGTCGTAGCCGGTCATGACATCGGCGGGGATGGTGCAGAAGCGGCTCATCAGGTACGCGCCGGAGTACATATTGGCCCACGACCCGCCGCTGCCCACGAAGTAGATATGCTGTATCCCGCTCGCGACAGCCTCCGCCGCCAGCGACCGGATGCGCCCGGCCTGTTCGCCCAGGAAGACGCCCAGGTCAGCTTCCAGGCGCGGCGCGGTGAACAGTTCGCTCTGCCTGGCTTTCTCGACCAGTTGCTGGAGATCAGTCATCGTCTCGCTACCCCTCCGCGCGAATCTTGCGGATCAGCGCCAGCGTGCGGCGCATGGTCTCCTCGATAGCGGCAAAATCCCCTGCCTGCACCCACTCTTTGCGCACCAGGTTGCTGCCCATGCCCACGGCTGCCACACCCGCGGAGAACCACGAGCGCAGGTTGGCTTCGTCCGGGCTGACGCCGCCGGTGGGCATGATGCGCGTCCAGGGACGCGGGCCGCGCACATCCTTGACGAAGCCAGGGCCGCCCACCGCCGAGCCGGGGAAGACCTTGACAATCTCCGCGCCCCACTCTTCGGCCTGTGCGATCTCGGTCACCGAGCCGCAGCCAGGGATGTAGGCGATCTTGCGGCGGTTGCACAGACGGGCGACTTCCTCGTTGAAGTTCGGCCCGACGACGAAGTTGGCCCCGTGCGCGATGAACAGCGCCGCCGTCGGCGCATCTTCCACCGAGCCGACGCCGACGATCAGCGTCGGGTGTGCCTGCGCGCAGTATTTGATCAGCGGCACGAAGACCTCGATGGCGAAGTCACCGCGGTTGGTGAACTCCAACACGCGCCCGCCGCCCGCGGCCAGCGCCCCGGCAACCTTCTTGGCGACCTCCAGATCGCTGTGATAGAACAACGGCACCAGGCCGTCTTCCAGCATGGTGTTGTAGACGGTCAGACGATCGAAACGAGCCATGATCTTCTCTCCTCAGTTGGCGCGGGCGATCTTCTCGCCCGATTCACTCTGCTTATACGCTATCCGCCCTGCTGCCAGACCAACCGCCGGGCGATGTTGCCGCCCGTGAGATCGCCGATGGTCTGCGGAGGCACGCCCAGTGCGCGCAGCCGCGGCACGATCTGCTCTGGCAGGAACAACAACCCCGGCCCACCGCCGTAGTGTCGCCATAGCCCGGACAGCGCCAGGTCCAGGCAGATGGCGACGTGCTCACCGAGTCCGGCTTCGACCAGCGCGGTCAGCAGCGGCCACGTCGTGCGATCCGGATCGTACTTGGGGCGGGCGAAGGTATCGTAGCCGAGCAGCACGCCCGCCTGAGCCAGTTCGCGGTGCAGACCGACATCCGGGCGCTTGTCCACATGACATAGAAAGAGGCGCTCCGGCGGCACACCCCGTGCGCTGAAGAAAGGGGGCAGCGCCTCGATGTTGGCCCCGCGCTCGGTATGGAACAGGATCAGCGCGCCGGTCTGCCGCGACGCTGCGGCGGCGGCCTCCATCAGGACGCGCGTCTGCCCGCTGATGACACCCTCATAGCCGACCTTGATCGTCGTGGCGCGGATCGTCCCGCCGGATTCGCGCGTCCCGACCGTCAGCTCCTCGACGAAATAGGCGGCGGCGTCTTCGGCGGAGGCGCTCCACAGCCAGCAGTTGGGCGGGTAGTATTTCTGCTGATGAAAGCCGGTCGTGGCGGTGACGTGCACGCCCGTCGCGGCGGAGATGCGCGCCAGCGCCCGCGCGTCGCGACCGGCCTGGCCCGGCTGACAGTCTACCAGCAGCGAGCCACCCGCCGCGCGGAAGTCGCGCAGTTCGGCGCAGATGGCCGCTTCGTCGTGCAGATCGAGGCGGGCCGCCGGGTCTACGCCGTCCGGCGGCTGAATCCAGACGTGCGCATGGCCGTCGGCCAGGGTCACCGCCTCGACTGGCAGTGAGCCGGTCACGGTCTGAATTACTTCGCCGTGCAAAGGGCGTGTGACCTGTTGCTGGCTCATCTCTCGCCCGCTTTCCCTCGTTGAGCTTCTGGCCGTAGCTGCCCCTCACCCCTCAAACCCCTCTCCCTCGCGACTGCGTCGCGGGGCGAGGGGAAGTCGCTCCAGCGCGCCTCGTTGCCCCCTCTCCGCGTCGGAGGGGGGCAGGCCGAGCGCAGCGAGGCTGGGGGTGAGGTCAACCAGCTTCTCACAGCCCCGCCTCGGCGATCTGATCGTAGATCGGCAGCAGCGCGTGATAGGCTGCCTCGAAGATCGGGTAGACTTTCGCATAGGCCGCCTGCGCCGCCGGGTTGGGCTGAAAGGTCTCGGCGATGGCGTTCATGGTCTGACTCATGCTGAAGTCCTTGTACAGCCCGACGCCGATGCCACCCGCCAGCGCCGCGCCCATCGAAGTCGCCTCTTCCAGGATGGTCAGGCGCTGCACTGGCACGCCGTAGATATCGGCCATGAGCTGATTCCAGAAGCGCCCGCGCGCCCCGCCGCCGATGACGCGCATGGCGTCAATGCGCGCGCCCTGCGACGTGAACGCCTCCAGGATGACGCGCAGGTTCATCGTCACGCCTTCCAGCACGGCGCGCACCATGTCCGCTCGCGTGTGCCGCACCGTCAGCCCGATGAACGCGCCGCGCGCACGGGGATTCCAGCGCGGGCTACGCTCGCCCAGCAGATACGGCAGGTAGATCAGCCCGCGCGCGCCCGGCGGTGACTGCTGCGCCGTCAGGCTGAGCAACTCATAGGGGCTGACGCCCAGGGCCTGCGCCGCCTGCTTTTCCTGATACCCCAGTTGATCGCGCGTCCACTGATAGGAGCCGCCCGCCATCTGCATGGTGCCGCAGGGGCTGTACATGCCGGGCACCAGGTGCGCCCAGGTGAAGGTGCGGTAGGCCGGGTCGTAGATGGGGCGGCGCGTCGCCAGGGCGATCCACGACGACGAGCCGATGTAGTTGTAGGCCGCGCCCTCGTCTACCACGCCCGCGCCCGCCGCCGCGCACATGCCATCCCCGCCGCCGATGACCACCGGCGTGCCCGCGGGCAGGCCCACTTCCCCGGCGACCTGCGGCAGAATCTCGCCCACCACGTCAATGGAGCGGCGCAGCGCGGGCAACTTGTCGGCGTCCAGGCCCGCCGCCTCGATGATGCGCGCCGACCAGTCCCAGGCGTCCAGGTCGTAGAGGTTCATGCCGGAGGCGTCGGTCGGCTCGGTGACGAATTGGCCCGTCAGGCGGGCGACGACGGCGTCTTTGGCGTGCACGAACTTGTAGGTCGCGGCGTAGACTTCCGGCTGATTGTCGCGCAGCCACAGAATTTTGCAGAGGGAATAGGATGCGCTCAGCCGGTGACCGGTGATGCGGTACACTTCCGCCGGATCGATCCGCTCGGCCAGCCAGCGTTCCTGCGGTACCGCGCGTTGATCGGCCCAGATGATAGCATTGCGCAGCGGGCGGGCAGCGCGGTCGAGCGGTACCGCGCCCATCATCTGCCCGCTGAAGGTCACCGCGGCCACGTCTTGCGGACGAATTCTGGTCTGTTGCAGCAGTTCCTGCGTGGAGGCGCACACGGCGCGCCACCAGTCCTCCGGATTCTGCTCGGCCCAGTTGGGGTGCGCGTACTCGGTACCATAGCCGTAAAAGGCGCTGCCGACCAGCACGCCCTCGCTATCGTAGAGCGTGGCCTTGTTGCCGGTCGTGCCCAGGTCGTGCGCAAGAATGTATTTTGGCATGGGTTTCTCCCCCTCAACGACTCACTCTATCAGACGAAAATCTGGTTGAATTCTACCTTTTCTCCATCCGGCCCGCGCACGGTGAAATACTTGCACCCTTTTTCCCAGAAGGGCAGAAAGACCGGCGCGTCTTCCAGCGGTTGCAGACCAGCGGCCAGCGCCGCTTCCCAGGCGCGATCTATGTCGGTCACGTCGAGCGCCAGGTGATCAATGTGCCCGTCGCGGCGGGCGCGAATCTCCGCCAGGTCGGGGGCGGGGAGCTGATACAGCTCCAGGATGAAGCCGTTCAGGTCGAGCATCACCATGGGAATTTCTTTGCCATCGAGCACGAGCGTCGTCCCGAAGACGGCGCGAAAGCCCAGGCTTTCGTAGAATGCCCGCGAGCGAGCCAGATCGGTCACTGGCAGACCCAGGTGCTGAAAACCTTTCACAATATCGGTGAACATGGCCAGACTCCTCAGACTCTAGTGAACTTTGCTTTTCTCACCGCCGAGCGCGCAGAGGGCGCAGAAGTGATCTCAGGAAAACTTTGCGAATTCCGCTGGTTTGGTTTACCTCACCCCCAGCCTCGCTTCGCTCGGCTCACCCTTTCTCCATGCATGGAGAGGGGGCAACCAGGCGCGTCAGCGCCGAGTGGGGGGTGAGGTAAAAAGGGCGGAACAACCTATCTCTCTAATTCCCTACCTGAGTTCACCGGGAATATTCCCCGCGCTCTCCCGTCTCGGCGGTGTCACTTCACTCCTGTCGGCTCAGCGCGGCAGGGTTGAGCACATAGGGGCACGGCTCGCCGCGCAACACGGCGACCAGATTCTGCGCGGCCATCAACGCCATGCGCTCCACCGACTCAGCGGTCGTGCTGCCCATGTGCAGGGTGGCGATGAAGTTGTCCAGCGCCAGCAAGGGGCTGCCTTCCGGCGGCTCGTGACGGAAAACGTCGCTCGCCGCGCCCGCCAACTGTCCGGACACCAGCGCCTGATAGAGCGCGTCTTCGTCCACCAGGTCGCCGCGCGCCGTGTTGACCAGATACGCGCCGGGGCGCATCTGCGCCAGCCGCGCCGCGTCCATCAGGTTGACCGTTTCGGGCGTGGCCGCGCAGTGCAGCGAGACGATGTGCGCCTCGCGCAGCAGCGTATCCAGGCCCACCAGGGTCACGCCGTCCACCGTGCCGGAAACGTAGGGGTCGTAGGCCAGCACGCGCATGCCCAACGCCAGCGCGCGCTGTGCCACTTCGCGCCCGATCGCGCCCAGGCCGATCAGGCCGAGCGTCTTGCCGGTCAGCTCCCAACCCTGCGCGCGCGACCAGATGCCCTGACGGGCGTTGGCGGCCACCTGCGGGATGCGCCGCGCCAGACTGAACATCAGACCGATGGCCAGTTCGGCGACGGCGATGCGGTTCGCACCGGGGGTATTGGTGACGACGATACCGCGCTGCGTGGCCGCTTCCAGGTCTACCTTGTCGTAACCCGCGCCGTAACGCGAGATGACGCGCAGCCGGTCGGCGGCGGCGATGACCGAAGCGTCGCACACATCCAGCCCCAGGATCACCCCGTCGTAGCCGGGGATGAGCGCGGCCAGTTCGGCGGCGCTGAGCGGATGATCGGGCGGGCGGAGGTCAACCTGACAATCGTGATCGCGCAGATAGTCGTGATGCGGGCCGGGGGTCGTACAGAAAGAGCGGGCAGTAGCCAGAACGCGGAAGGACATGAAGATTTGCCTTTCTCTGGGTGCGTGCAAAATGTGTCAGGCAGTTGGCCGCGCCCTGCTACCTCTCACTCCCCTCTCCCTCGCGACTGGCGTCGCGGAGCGAGGGGAAGCGACCGGCTTACCTGGACACTCTTTCTCCCGCCGCACGGGTTCCTGGGCGGACAAGGCTAGAGCAAGCTTAAGGTTGGCTCGCTTCAGTTTACCTCATCCCCAGCCTCGCTTCGCCCGGCTGGCCCCCTCTCTCCACGTGTGGAGAGGGGGCAACGAGGCGCGTTAGCGCCAAGTGGGGGTGAGGTAAAGTTAAAGACAGCCGCCTGTTCGAGAGGTGCTCAATGGCTGTCCGCCCCTGACGCCGCACGAGGGGGATGAGGGCTATCCGGCGCACCCAAGTCACTGACAACCTTTGCACACACCCGGCTGATTTGTGCGATTGTCACATAGACAACGCCTCGAAAACCGTTTTACGATAGTTCGACATTTCTATAACGCCGTTATACAGAATAAAACGAGCGTGGAGAAGCGCCTTGGTTGACTACACAGTTGCCGTCCTGGAAGATGCCATCAGCATTCTGAGGGTGCTGCAAAGTCGCCGCGAAAGCATGACACTGGCCGAGATCACGGCGGCCTCTGGCTTTGTCAAGAACAAGGTCTTTCGCATCCTCTACACGCTGGAAAAGCATCACCTGGTCGAACGCGACGAAGAAGGGCGTTATCGGCTGGGGCTGGGGTTGCTGGAACTGGCCCAGCATGTGCGCAGTCAGGTCAGTTTGCTGGCGGCCTGTCGTCCCACTCTGGACTGGTTGGTAGCCGAGACTGGCGAGAGCATCTTCGTGGGGGTGATCAGCGGCTATGACGCGCTGTGTGTGGATGCCCGCGAGTCTCCTCAGTCTATCCGGCTGTTCGCGCAGGTAGGGCGGCGCGCTCCTCTTCACAGCGGGGGTGTGCCCAAAGTGCTGCTCGCACACCTGCCCGCAGCGCAACGCCGCGCCCTGATCGAGCACTTCCAGCGCGATCCGGGCATGCCGGGGGTGGTGATCGATCCGCAGAAACTGGAGGCCGCACTGGCCCTCATTCGTCAGCAGGGCTACGCCGTGGTCGTTGATGAGCTAGACCAGGGAGCGCACTCGATCGCCGCGCCCATCCGAGATTCGCAAGGGCGTGTGGTCGCCGCCATTTCCATCGCTGGCCCTTCGCACCGCTTCACCGAAGAGCGTATTCAGCGCTATATCCAACTGGTTCAGGAGGCAGCCCTGGAAATCTCGCAGGCGCTGGGCTACAGCGTGCCGGTAGGCGCGTTGCCCGGCCAGCCTGCCTGAGACCGGTTGCCCGCTCATGCGCAGGAGGTTCACGCCATGCAGACACTCTATAAGCCCGCCGAGGCCACTTTGGAAGAAACGCTTTTGCAGGAACTATCGCTGGATGTCCCCTGGGCGCTGATCGAGCACTTCGCCACCCTGGTGCGCGAGTCCGGCAGCGAAGACGAGCGCAAGGCCGCGCAGTACATCGCCGACCGGCTCAGCGAGTTCGGCATCCCGCACAAGGTCTACGAACCAGAACTGTTCCTCAGTGTACCCGTCAAGTCTTCCCTGAAGGTGGGCGACAAGACCATCCGGGCCAAGAGTCCGGCGTTTTCGGCCAACACGGGTCCGCAGGGTCTCACCGGCGAAGTAGTCGCCATCCCCAGCCTGTATTCACCGCGCAGCGTTGACCTGTTCGATATCACGCCAGCGGTGGACATAGACGTCAAAGGCAAGATCGTCATCGTAGATGGTTTCGGCGGGCCTGCGCCAGTGCGCGCTTTTGAGCAATTGGGAGCCATCGGTCAGATTTACGTCAACCCCGGCGTAGATATTCACTGGGGTATCTGCACCACCATCTGGGGCGCGCCAGACCTGGACAACGCGCACCGTCAGCCCCGCACGCCGGTGATCTCCATCAGCCGCCCCGATGGCGAAGCGTTGCTGCAACAACTGCAGGCCGAAGGCCGCCTGGAAGTCACCCTGTTCACCGAGTTGAAGGAAGGGTGGTTCCCCTGCCCGCTGGTGGTGGCCGAAATCACCGGCCAGCAGGAGCCGGAACGTTTTGTGCTGGTGCACGGCCATTACGACTCCTGGGACGTGGGCATTGGCGACAACGCCGTGGGCAATGCCACCCTGCTGGAACTGGCGCGGGTATTCCACAAGCACCGCGATCGGCTGGCGCGCAGCCTGAAGATCGCCTGGTGGCCGGGGCACTCGACGGGGCGTTACGCCGGCTCGACCTGGTTCGCCGACACGTTCGGCCTGGAACTGGCTCGCAACTGCGTGGCGCAGGTCAATATTGATTCGCCAGGGTGTCGCTGGGCCACCGAGTACTACGATGTCTCGTGGATGAAAGAAACGGAAGACTTCTGCGTGCAGGCCATCCGCGAGGTCACGGGGAAAGTGGCACAGGGCGAGCGTCCGCATCAGGCCGGTGACTATTCCTTCAACAACATCGGCATTTCCGGCTTCTTCATGCTGCTTTCCACCATGCCCAAAGAGCTGCTCAAGGAAAAGGACTACTATCCGGTGGGCGGCTGTGGGGGCAACATCGCCTGGCATACCGAGAACGACACGCTGGAAATCGCCGACAAAGACAACCTGATGCGCGATCTGCGTGTCTATGTGGCGACCTTGCAGCGCGTGCTCAACAACCCGCTCCATCCCTTCGACTTCCGCAACCTGGCCGCCGAACTCCACGAAACACTGAGCACCTACGCCGCCGCAGCTAAAGACGAGGTGGACTTCGGCCCGGCCTTTCAGGCGTTGCAGGAGTTGCGGGGGGCGCTGGACGTACTGTACGACCGCGCCGCCGGACTGATGGGGCGCAGTGTCACCGATCCCGCCGTGCGAGCGTTCAACGATGCCATCCTGGAACTGGGGCGCGAGCTGGTGCTGATCAATTTCACCCGCCAGGGGCGCTTCCGTACTGAACCAGCGGTCAAGATTCCTCCGCTGCCCGACCTGGAGCCTGCCCTGCGACTGCCCGATGCCACAGGTCATCAGCGGCGAGTCATCCGCACACACCTGGTGCGGGGGGTCAACCGCGCCGCCTGGGCTTTTCAGGAGGCGACCAGAGCTGTGCAGCGCGCGCTGGCGCGGATGGATCAGTAACCCTACCGAGCAGCACCGCAGGGCACAAAAGGTGAGGAGAGAGGGATATGAGGATCATGTATCTGGTGCCTGGCCCCATGGGACGCTCGTCCGCCGGGCAGGCCGAACTCGAACGGCGCGGCGCTTTGCTCAAGCAATACGCCGGTCCCGGCACTGAGGTTGGGATCGTGGATGTTCCGCAAGGCCCCGCCTCCATCGAGAGCATGTATGAAGAGTATCTCTCCATACCGGCTACCGCGCAGCGCGCCGTGGAACTCGAACAGGAAGGGTGGCAGGCCATCATCCTGGGCTGCTATGGCGATCCCGGCCTCGATGCCCTGCGCGAGCTGGTCTCCATCCCCGTGATCGGCCCCGGCGAGGCCAGCGCGCTGGTCGCTGCGTCCCTGGGGCATCGCTTCTCGATCATCACCATCACCGAGAGCGTGATCGCCTCCACCGAGCGGCAGATACGCAACGTCGGCGTGGGCGAAAAGCTGGCCAGTGTGCGCGTGGTGGGCATCCCGGTGCTGGAACTGCATCACGACCGCGAGCGCACCATCCGCGCCACCGTAGAACAGGGACGCCGCGCCATCGAAGAGGATCGCGCCGACGTGCTGATCGTAGGCTGCATGAGCATGGGCTTTCTGGAAATCGCCGAAGCCGCCGGGCAGCAACTGGGCGTGCCCTTCCTGAACCCGGCGCGGGTAGCGCTCAAGTTCGCCGAAGCGCTGGTGGGGGCGGGCCTGACGCATTCGCGCCGCGCCTATCATGTGCCGCCCAAACTGGCAACCGGCAAGGTCAAGTCGGCGGCGGAACTGTTGCACGCCTGAGGGAGAGTCCCCCATGGACTACGTTCTCACTCACGCCACCCTGATCGATGGCACAGGGCGCGATCCCATCACCGACGCGGCTATGTGGGTGCGCGGCGGGCGTATCGCCTGGGTGGGGCCGGTAGCGGCCCTGCCCGCCGAAGCGCGCGCCGTCTCAGAGCAGGACGCCTCTGGGCGCACGGTCATCCCCGGCCTGATTGATGCGCATGTGCACGTATGCTGGAATGGCCGCGAAAGCGTGCTGGAACTGGTCAAGCGCGACCGCGACCTGATCGTGCTGGAAGCCGTCAAGACCCTGCGACGTATCCTGGCCTCTGGCACGACGACCGTGCGCGACATCGGCGGGCACGATTACGTCGAAATGGCGCTGCGCAAGGCGATCAATGCTGGCTTCATCGCCGGGCCGCGTATGCGCACGTCCGGCAAAGTGATCGCCATGACCGGCGGGCACGGTTACTTCATTGCCCGCGAAGCCGACGGCCCCGACGAAGTGCGCAAAGCCGCTCGCGAGCAGATCAAGGCTGGCGCAGACACCATCAAGCTGATGGCGACCGGCGGAGCGGCCACCCCCGGCCAGGACGTGATGGCCAGTCAGTTCACCGTCGAAGAACTGGCCGCGGCGGTGCAGGCCGCCCATGCGCTGGGGCGCACGACCGCCACGCACTGTCACGGGACGGGGGGTATCAAGAACTCTGTGCTGGCGGGGATCGACTCCATCGAGCATGGGACGTATCTCGATGAAGAGACGGCGGACATGATGGTCGAGCGCGGCACGGCCCTGGTGCTGACCCTTGGCGTGGCCAACCCCGATCTGACCGACGTGCCGCCTGCGGCACAGGCCGAAGCCAAACGGCTGGAGGGCATCCTCGACAAACTGAGTCAGCGGATGCGGCAGTCGGTGCAGATCGCGCAGGCCAAAGGGGTGTTCATTGGCGCTGGCTCGGATGCGGGAGGTAATCCGCTGGCCCCGCACAACTTCAGCATGGCCAGGGAACTGGAGCTGCTGGTCGATCACGGCTTTTCCCCTCTGGCCGCGCTGAGCATCGTCACCCGCAACAACGCGCGCATTCTGCGCTGGGAAAACGAGCTTGGCACGCTGGAGCCGGGCAAGCTGGCCGACTTTGTGCTGCTTTCCGCCGATCCGCTGGCCAACATCAGCAATGTGCGCGCCGTAGAAGCAGTCTACCAGGGCGGTGTGCGCGTCTGGCCGCCCGCCGAGACCCTGCTGATGTAGAGGTGAGCGATGGACGACATCCTGCAAGTCGTCGAGGAGCGCCGCGAGGTCTACCTGGACTGGCTGGTACAGCTTTGCCAGCAGCCTTCCATCGCGGCTCAGAATGTCGGGATGGCGGAGACGGCGCACCTGGTCGAGCGGCTGCTGGCGGGCATCGGGGCGAGTGCCCGGCAGATACCGACCGCAGGGTATCCCGTGGTCTACGGTGAGGTAGGCGGCACAGGAGACAAAACCCTGTCGTTCTACAATCACTACGACGTGCAGCCTCCTGAACCGCTCGAAGAATGGCATTCCGATCCCTTCACGCCTACGGTGCGCGAGGGCGTCTTCTATGCCCGCGGCGTGGCCGACAACAAAGGCAACCTGGTCGCCCGACTGGCCGCGGTAGATGCTTATCTGCGGGCGCGCGGCTCGCTGCCGGTCAACGTCAAGTTCATCTTCGAAGGTGAAGAAGAGATCGGCAGCCCGCACCTGGCCGGTTTCGCCGAGCAACATCAGGACTTGATTCGGGCCGACGGCTGCATCTGGGAAGCCGGTTACTGCGACGTGGAGGGTCACCGCGAAGTCTACCTGGGGTTGAAGGGCATCCTCTATGTCGAGTTGACAGCGCGACAGGCCAACGTTGATCTGCACTCTATGTGGGCGGCCATCGTGCCCAGCGCCGCCTGGCATCTGTTGCGCGCCCTGGGCACGCTCAAAGACGATCAGGATCGCGTGCTGATCCCCGGCTTTTACGACGACGTGCTGCCGCCTTCCGCCGCCGACCTGGAAGCGCTGGCGCACATGCCCTTCGACGAGGACGCGCGGCGTCAGCAACTCGGTCTGCGCGCCTTCATCAACGGCCTGACCGGACCTGCGCTGCGCGAAAAGTACGTGTTCCAACCCACCTGCAATATCTGCGGCATCGAGTCCGGCTACACCGGTGAGGGCTTGAAGACCGTCCTCCCGCATCAGGCTCGCTGCAAGCTGGACTTTCGCCTGGTGCCCAACCAGAATCCCCATAAACTGTTCGAGCAGCTCCAAACGTACCTGGCCGAGCAGGGCTTCGCAGACATCGAGGTCAGGCTCTCGGCGGCGCTGCATCCGGCCCGCACGGCCACCGATCATCCCTTCGCTCAACTGGTCATTCGGGGCGTGCGGGAAATCTACGGCCACGAGCCGGTCGTCTACCCGCTCATTCCGGGCAGCGGCCCCATGTACGACCTGTGTCAGCGCTATGGCATTCCCGCCGTGTCGGTGGGTGTGGGTAACGCCAACTCGCGCAATCACGCTCCCAACGAGAACATCCGCCTGGATGACTTCTACCAGGGCATTGCTCACCTGATCTTCATCCTGGAGCAGTTCGACACTCTGCCATAGGCCATACCAGCGTGAGTGAAGGAGGGAGGGAGACGGCCAAGATACTCATGGAGCATATCGGACACCATTCAGCGCAGCCTATGAAGTAATAGCAGGAGGAAAACAATGAAGCTCAGACGCCTTTCCATACTCTTGACCCTTGTCGTCGTCCTGGTGACGCTGGGCACGAGCGGCGTGATCGCCCAGCAACAGGCAGGTCAGCCCGTCCCCAAAGTGGTGGTGCTCTCCAACGTGCAGGGCGCGGACCCGATCGAATTCGAGTCCACGCGCCTGCTGGTGGAGAACATGCGCAAGCTGGGCCTGGACGTCGAGCACCGCGCCATGCCCTGGGAACAGCAGGCCGACCTGGTGTGGTACGAGCGCACCAACTGGCAACTGACTGCCTGGCGTATGGTCGCCCGTCCCGAACGCATGGACCCCGACGAGTTCGTGGTCAACCTGTTCCACTCAGATACCGCCGAGTCCGGCTACAACTTCGTCGGCTACATCAACCCCGAATACGATGCCCTGGCCGAGGCGCAACGTGCCGAGACCGACCCGGAGAAGCGTCGCGAACTGATCTTCAAGGCGCAGGAGATCATCGCCCGCGACGTGCCCTACATCTACGTCGCGCACCCCAGCCTGCCGCAGTTGGTGCGCACCGACGTGTGGGACAGGAACTCCATCGTGGACGCCCAGGGCATTGGCATCCAGAACTTCTGGACGTGGATCGGGCTGACACCGCTGGGCAGCCAGAAAGCGATCATCACCAACACCGGCGATCAGATTCAGGCGATCAATCCCTTCTACATCTCCGGCGATGCCGACTCGCGCATCACCGAGCTGATCTGGGATCGCCTGATGCGCATCGGGCCGGACGGTTTGCCGCAGCCCTGGGCGGCGGAATCCGTCGTCTGGGAAGACAACCTGCACGTGCTGGTGACGCTGCGCGAGGGCATGAAGTGGCACGACGGGCAGCCGGTCACGGTCGAGGACGTGAAGTTCTCCTTCGAAGCGCCCAAGAGCGGCGAAGTGCCCATGTACGCCAAGTTTGTGGCGGCGGTTGAGAACATCGAGATCGTGGACGACCGCACGGTACGCTTCACGCTCAATCAGCCCTGGGCGGCGTTCGAGACCGCGTCGCTGGCCAAGCTGAACCTGGTGCCCAAGCACATCTGGGAGCCGATCCTGGCCGATCTGGCTGGCAGCGATGCCAACGCGGAAAGCTACCAGGAAGAGGTGCCCATCGGCTCTGGCCCCTATCGCTTCGTGGCCTGGCAGCCCGGCGAGTCGGTGATCCTGGAAGCCAACCCCGATCACTTCCAGCCGCCCAAAGCCGAAAAATGGATCCTGCGCATCATCCCCACCCAGGAATCGGCGCTGGGACAGATTCAGACCGGCGAACTGAACTTCCTGCGCGAGTGGGAAGGCGACGCGGAGATTCTGAAGCAGGTGGCCGACTCCGATCCCAACATCGAACTGTTCGCCAGCCCCGACCTCGGCTTCCGCTTCTTCGCCTTCAACCTGCGCGTGGAGCCGTTCGACGATGTGGTGTTGCGCCGCGCTGTAGCGCACGCGCTGCCGCGCAACGCCATCATCGCCAACATCTACAAGGGCTTCGCCGTGCCTGCTGATTCGTACGTCTCGGTGGCGATTGACTACTGGCACAACCCGAACCTGCCGCAGTACGAGTACGACATCGAGGCCGCGCGGCAGTTGCTGGCTGAGGCCGGTTATACCTGGGATAGCGAGGGACGGCTGCTCTACCCCGCAGAGTGAGCCGGTTCGCGCAACAAACAGGCTGGGGGAAGGGCAAAGTCTCTTTCCCCAGCCACGACTGAAGGGAGGTCAGCCGTGCGGCGAGGGGTCATGCTCTATATCGGCAGCCGGCTGCTGCAAAGTTTGTTGGTGTTGTGGGCTATCGCGACGATCCTGTTCTTTTTGTTCCGCCTGGCCCCTGGCGACCCAACCGTCGCCTATCTCGATCCGTCCTTCACCGAAGAACAGGAACAGGCGCTGCGGGCACGCTTTGGGCTGGACAGGCCCCTCCACGAACAGTATGCGATCTATCTGCTCAATCTGGTCAGGGGCGACCTGGGCGACTCTTTCTTCTACAGCAAGTCCGTCGCCCACTTGGTGATGGAGATGCTGCCCAATACGCTCTATCTCAGCTTCGCCTCCCTGTTCCTGGCCTATGTGATCGGGGTCATCGGGGGAGTCGTGCTGGCTTCCATCCGCGGCCAGATAGCCGAGAAGATCGGCATCACCTTCACGCTGATGACCCGCGCCGCGCCCGAATTCTGGGTGGGCATGTTCCTGCTGGCGGTCTTCGCCTTCGAGTTGCGCTGGTTGCCTTCCTCCGGCACCAGCTCTCCGGGGACCATCTACAAGAGCGAATGGCAGAAACTCACCTCCAGGGACTTCTGGGAGCACATGATCCTGCCCACGGCCACGCTGGCTTTCTACCTGCACGGCCTGCCGCTGCTGCTGATGCGCTCCAGCATGCTGGAGATTCTCGATCAGGATTTCATCACCATGGGCCGCCTGATCGGCTATTCGCGGTGGCGGCTCATGCTGCGTCACGCTGCCCGCAATGCCCTGTTGCCCGTGCTGACTGCGCTCACGCTGGGCATCGGCTACTCGGTGGGGGGCAATGTCGTCGTCGAAAACGTCTTTGGCTGGCCGGGCCTCGGTCGTCTGTTGGTGCGCGCCGTATCAGCATCGGACTATCCGGTCGCCCAGGGTGCGTTCTTCGTGATCGCGCTGATCATCGTCGTGCTCAATTTCGTGGCGGACGTGCTCTACGGGCTGCTCGACCCGCGCGTTGGCGCTTCGGAGCAGGCGCGCATCTCGTAAACAGATAGGAAAGGCACGCGATGGAGACAGGAACGCCTTTGGATCAGCCCGCGGCACTCGTCCCTGTTCCTGGCGCCGCTGGGGGCACCTGGCTGGGACAATTCGTCCGCACCAACTTCGAGGTCTTCCAGCGCGATTTTCTGGCCCTGATTGGCCTGATCATCCTGCTCTTCTTCCTGGTCGTGGCCATCCTCGCCCCGCTGATCGCGCCGTATGGCCCGACCGAGGTGATCGAAGAGGACGGCATCTGGCTATCGAACAAGAGGCCCTCCGATCAATTCATCCTGGGGACGACCAACCTGGGGCGCGACATTTTCTCGCAGCTTGTCTACGGAGCGCGACCAGCCCTGCTGGTGGGCTTTTCCGCTGCGGTAGCGGTTTCGCTGATCGGCACCCTGGTGGGGTTGCTGGCAGGTTATTTCGGCGGCTGGGTGGATGCCCTGTTGATGCGCCTGGCCGACATCGCTTTTGGTATTCCCTTTCTGCCCTTCATCATCGTACTATCCGCCTTTCTCGACCCCAGCATCTGGAACGTGGTGCTGGCCATGGCCGCTCTGCTGTGGCGCGACAGCAGCCGGGTGATTCGCGCTCAGGTGCTGGTCATCCGCGAACAGGCGTTCGTCAGCGCGGCCAGAGTGTCGGGCGCGAGCCATCTGCGCATCGTCTTTCTGTACATTGCCCCCAGCATCCTGCCGCTCTCTTTCCTGTATGGCTCGCTGGCGATTGGCTGGGCGATCCTCACCGAAGCCAGCGTCAGCTTCCTGGGCTTTGGCGACCCCAACGTCGTCAGTTGGGGCTATATGCTGCAGGATGCGTTTCTGTCGCAGGCCATGTCGCGCGGGGCGTTCTACTGGTTCATCCCGCCGGGCGTGTGCATCATGTTGACGGTGATGGCAGGTTTCTTCATTGGTCGTGGCTACGAGGAGATTCTCTTCCCCCGGCTGCGCCGCCAGTAGGGGCGCTCCGCTGCGCAACTATCATCGAGGCCAGGAAGGATTGGTGTCATGACGCTGCTTGAGATACGCGACCTGAGCGTGATCTACCGCACGCAACAGGGCACGGTGCAGGCGGTTGAGCGCGTGGCGCTCGACATGTATCAGGCCCAACACCTGGGTCTCATCGGGGAATCTGGCTGTGGCAAAACCACGCTGCTGCGTGCGCTGATCCGTGTGCTGCCCCGCAACGGCAAGATCACCTCCGGCCAGATTCTTTTCAAGGGGCGCGACCTGCTGGCGCTCTCCGAGCGCGAGATGCGTCAGTTGCGCTGGCGCGAAATCGCCATGATTCCCCAGGCTTCGATGGACTCGCTCAACCCGGTGCAGCGTGTCGGTCGTCAACTGGAAGAGCTGTTGACTGTGCGGGGCAAGCTGGATCGCGCGGCAGCCCGACGGCGCGCTGTGGAGCTGTTCGAGCTGGTGGGCCTCGATGCAGAGCGGCTGGAGCACTACCCTCATGAGTTTTCGGGCGGCATGAAGCAGCGGGCGGTCATCGCCATGGCGCTGGCCTTGCAGCCAAGTCTGCTCATCGCCGACGAACCGGTGACTGCGCTGGACGTGATCGTGCAATATCAGGTGCTGGAAGTGCTCAAACAGCTTGAGCACGAACTCAACCTGACCATCCTGCTCATCACCCACGATATTTCGGTGGTCGCGCAGCTCTGTGACTCGGTGGCGGTGATGTACGCCGGGCAGATTGTCGAGCGCACCTCCGCTGAGCGTTTCTTCGCTGCGCCAGGCCACCCCTATAGCCTGGGACTGCAACACGCTTTCCCACACCTGATCCGCCCCAAAGACTATCTGATCTCGATAGAAGGGTATCCTCCCGACCTGCACCATCCGCCTCAGGCGTGCCGTTTCGCTCAGCGCTGCCCGTTCGCCGAGGCGCGTTGCCACGAAATGTCCCCTGCCTTGCAGGAGATCGCCCCTCAGCACTGGGCGGCGTGCCTGCGCGCGCCAGAGATGGACAGCCTGCGCCAGCAGGCGGGCGATCCCGCCATCTGGCTGAAGACGGAAGCCGCCCGGCAATACGCTAACGGCAATGGTCGGTCAGCGGGCGTTGATCGTCAGCACCGTCAGCCAGGTATGGTGCTCTCCTCGGTGAATGGTCATGCGGCTGCCAACGGACCCTTGCTGGAAGTGCACGCCCTCTCCAAACGCTACCATATTGGCGGCGGCCTGGCTGGTCTGTTGCGCGGCCAGAAGCCGCAGACGGTGTACGCCGTCAACCAGGTGTCCTTCAGCCTGCGGCGCGGCGAGAGCCTGGGGCTGGCCGGTGAGTCCGGCTGCGGCAAGACCACTACCGGCAAGCTGTTGGTCAAATTACTGGAGCCGAGCGCCGGGCAGATCGTGTTCGACGGCCAGGATACGACGACCCTGTCGCGCTCTGCGCTGCACGAGTTCCGGCGCAGGGTGCAATTGATGTTTCAAAACCCTTTCGAAGCGCTCAACCCGCGCTTCACGCTCCATCGTTCGCTGGCCGAGCCGCTGATCATCCATGGCTGGCGCGACAAAGCGCGGCGCAGAGAGCGCATCATCGAGACGCTCGATTACGTCAACCTGCGCCCGGCAGAAGCTTTTCTGGACAAGTACCCTCATCAGCTATCTGGAGGGCAACTGCAGCGAGTGGTGTTGGCGCGAGCGCTGGTGCTGCGCCCCGACCTGTTGGTGGCCGACGAACCGGTCTCCATGCTCGATGTGTCGGTGCGCGCGGGCATTCTCAATACCATGAAGGGGCTGGCCCGCGAACTGGGCCTGACCACCGTGTATATCTCGCACGACCTATCTTTGCTCCAATACACCTGCGAACGGATCGCCATCATGTACCTGGGGCATATGGTGGAAATCGGCCCGGCGCAGGACATCATCAGTCAGCCGCGCCATCCCTATACTCAGGCGCTGATCGCTGCCGTGCCCGTCCCCGACCCGACCCTACCCAATCCGCCGCTGCGCATTCGCGAGGGCGTGCCGCGTCCTACCCGGCAAATCACAGGCTGCCCCTTCGTGGAACGCTGCCCGGAGGCCATGGAAGTCTGCCGGACGGTCTTCCCGCCAGCGATCGCAGTGAGCGCACAGCACCAGGTGCTATGCCATCTGTACGGCGAAAACGCCGGTTCGCCCCGGCTTGCTCAGCCAGTGGAGGAACGCGCCCCATGACCACCATGACCGCTGCCGTGCTCCAACGCCATGGCGACCTGGACGCCATCGCCCTGCAACAGGTGCCTGTGCCGCAGCCAGGGCCGCGCGACGTGCGTATCCGGGTACGGGCTTGCGCCCTCAACTGGCTGGATGTGGCCATTCGGCACGGGCCTAAGTTCGGCGCAATCCCTCTGCCTCTGATCGGCGGAGGCGACATCTGCGGCGTGATAGAGGCGCTTGGCTCCGAGGTGAGCGGCTGGCAGGTAGGCGACGAAGTCCTGGTCTATCCCCTGCTGACGTGTGGCGTGTGCGAATTTTGCCGCCGCGGCGAGCCGACCATCTGTCCGCAGCACCGTATCATCGGCGAACACGTCAACGGGGGGTTGGCCGAATACGTGGTGGTTCCCGCCGCGAATCTGTTGCCCAAGCCCGCGCGTCTGTCGTTCGTCGAAGCGGCGGCGTTGCCAGTGGTATGCATGACTGCCTGGCACATGCTGATCACGGTGGGACAGCTACGGGTCGGAGAGTACGCCCTGATCCTGGGGGCCGGAGGCGGCGTGGCCTCGATAGGCATTCAGATCGCACGGCAGGCGGGGGCGCACGTCTTCGCCACAACCTCCTCGCCGGAAAAAGCCGCCCGCGCAACCGCACTCGGCGCACAGCAGGTCTTCAACTACCGCGAGCAAGACTGGGTGCAGGAAGTGCTGGCAGTCACCGGCGGGCGCGGCGTTGACCTGGTGCAGGACAACGTAGGTGGCGCGACCTGGGCGCAGTCCTTGCGAGCGTTGGCCCGTGGCGGGCGGTTGGTGCCCTGCGGGTCGCATTCTGGCACGACCTTCGCGCTCGATATCACGCAAATCTATCACCGGCAGTTGCGCATTCTCGGCTCGAATGGGGGCACCTACCAGGACCTGGCGGCGGCGCTGGCGCTGGTAGAAGCGGGACACCTGTCGCCCGTCATTGATACTGTCTTGCCGCTCAGCGAGATACACCAGGGACACCGCCTGCTGGAAGCCGGACAGCATTTCGGCAAGGTCGTGATCGAGATTCCCTGAAAGCCCTCTTCCTGGGGGCGACGGATACAGCCATACGGCGCGACTTCACCGGTTTCGCCGTCCGCGCTCCAGTGAAGGGTATCCCTCGCGCAGGGATGCTCGCCCTTGCCAGCCTGCCGGTATGGACAGCGCCTCACAGCCCGCGCTTCCAGCGGCGCACCAACTGCCGCTGTTCGTCCGTCTCCGGCGAACCAGGGCCGAACAGAGCGTCTACCAGGCGCAGGGCGTCCTCCGCCTGGAAGCCCCGCTGCACCAGCCAGCAGCCCATCACCGTGCCCGTGCGCCCCACCCCGCCGCGACAATGTACGTAGACGACACGACCGGCGGACAGCGCCTCGTCAATCGCCGCCAGGATGGCTGCCATGTGCGCATCGTCCGGCACGCCAAAGTCGGGAATCGGCAGGCGCTGATAGGTCACCAAGGCCCTGCGTCGTGTCGCTTCGGCCTGCAACGCCCTCTCGTAGGGCCGACATTCGCCCGCTTCGGTCAGGTCAATGAAGGCCGTCACGCCCAGGTCGAGCAACGTCCGCAGCGCGGCGCGCCCGCGCTCGTCGTCATGGGGGACAGGATACGGCCCGGCCAGCAACAGCCCAGGCATCACCCAGGCCGCGCCGGGTGGCAGTTCTGCGCTCATGGGCTGCCCTCTCCGCCGAGCACCAGGTTGTCAATCAGGCGCACCTGCCCGATGAAGACGGCCATGCTCAGCAAGACGTGCGTCGCTGCGCCGTCGAGTTCGGTCAGCGTGACCGGATCGGCGGCGCTGACATAGTCCACGCGGGCCAGCGGCTCACCCGCCAGCACGGCGCGCATGGTCGCCCGCAGCGCTTCGGCGTCGCGCTGTCCTCCCTGCCAGGCGGCTTCGGCAGCCTTGAGCGCCCGGTAGAGCACGGTCGCTGCCCGGCGTTCGTCCGCTTTCAACAACAGATTGCGGCTGCTCATGGCCAGACCGTCCGGCTCGCGCACGATAGGGCATACTACTACCTCCAGGTTGAAGGCGAGATCGCGCACCATCTGTCGGATGACGGCGGCCTGCTGCGCGTCCTTCTGGCCGAAGTAGGCGCGGGTGGGCTGAAAGACGTTGAACAGCTTGGCGACCACTGTGGTCACGCCCCGAAAATGGCCGGGACGGGCCGCGCCTTCCAGGGGGCGGGTGATTTCCTCGACTGTGACATAGGTCTGATAGCCGGGCGGGTACATCTCGGCTTCGGAGGGCGTCCAGACCACGTCCACGCCCTCGGCGGCGAGCAACTCGCAGTCGCGCTCGACCTGCCGCGGGTAGGAGGCCAGGTCTTCGGGGCGGTTGAACTGAATGGGGTTGACGAAGATGCTCACGCCGACGCGATCGTTTTCGGCGCGCGCCCGGCGCACCAGCGACAGATGACCCTCGTGCAGCGCGCCCATGGTCGGCACCAGCCCCCAGGTCAGGCCCGGCTCGGCCCAGCGCGCCGCGCGTACTTCGTGGAGAAACGGTGTGACCAGCATGGCTCCCTCGTCAGTGCTGTGACCATCCACTACCAGGAACACCGGCACCTGCACACGGTTGCCCGCTTCAGCCGCCGACTCGCGTCGCCCGCGTTTCGTCGAGCGCCTTCAGCAGCGCGTATAGCCAGCGGTTGACGGGCGCATCCACGCCGACGGCGTCTGCCTGACGGATCACCGCGCCGCAGATGGCTTCGATCTCGCTTTCTGCACCGCGCAACACGTCCTGCAACATCGAAGAGCGGTTGGCGGCAGTCTGCCGGGCGACCTGCTCGGCCTGCGCCCCCGCGTCGTCGAAAAGCAGTCGGATGCCGTGCGCAGCGGCCACCGCCTGCACTTCGCGGGCGGCCTGCTCCATGATCTGCCGCGCCCACCCCGAAGCGAGCAACGCCCCGTTGGGGACGCGCAACAACGCCGTCAGCGGGTTGATGGCGGCGCTGACGGCCAGCTTGCTCCACAAGAGCGCCTGAATGTCGTCGGTCAACTGCACCTCGATACCAGCGCGGGCGCACAGGTCGGCGAAGCGGCGCAGGCGCTCTTGCTGCGCCGGTTGCGTCGCCAGATAGGTCGGGCCGCCCCCCGCCCAGATCACCCACCCCGGCGCAGCGACCGTCGCCCCCTGTGTGGTGACGCCCACCGCCGCACGCTCTGGCCCCACATGACAGGCCAGCGTCTCCAGGTTGCCCAGCCCGTTCTGCAGGGTGATGGCCAGACCGTCCGCGGCCAGAGTCTCTGCGGCCTGGCGGGCTGCGTCTGCCGTCCTGGGAGCTTTGGTCAGGATCAGGGCGATATCCGCCGGAGCCGTCGCACGGGCGTCGGCGGTAGCGCGCAGCCAGACGCGCTGTTCATCACCGTCTGGCGAGGTCAGGCGCAGCGGGGCGCGTTGCAGCGCGGCAAGCTGTTCCGGCCAGCGCCCGACCAGCGTCACCTGAGCGTGCGGGGTGAGCCACGCCCCGAACAGACAGCCCATCGCGCCGATGCCGAAGATCGTGATGCGCATGGTTTTCTCTCGCCCGCTGAACGGCTGATCTGACGAGAACAGGCGGAGTCTTTCAGCGAGCTGATGACGACCCCCGCAGCGCCAGGGGCAACAGCGCTGCCGCCAGCAGCGCCATGATCGCGCCGAAGGCGAAGGGAGCGCTCGCGCCCAGCCCATGCCAGCCGCCCACGCCCTGCCACAGCACCCCCGCGATCAGCGAAGCCGGTAGCGCCATCAGCCCTACGGCGGCGTCGTAGACCCCGTAGGCGGTGCCCAGTTGAGAGCGCGGCACCAGGTCGGCGACCAGCGCCTTGCTCACGCCGTAGGTCAGGCCGTAGTACACCCCGTAGAGCGCGTAGAGCAGCCAGACCTGCCAGGCCGCGTTGACCAGGGCGAAGCCCAGGTAAACCGCCGCGTAGAGCAGCCAGCCGCTCAGCAACAGCCGTTGCCGCCCCACCCGGTCGGAGAGTGCCCCCGCCGGCTCGGAGATCAGCGCGTAGACGGCGTTGAAGACGATCAGCAGCCCCATCACCCCGGCCACGCTCAGCCCCAGTTTGTTGGCGCGCAGGATGAGGAAGGCGTCGGCGGAGTTGCCCAGCGTGAAGAGGACGATCACCAGCAGGAACAGGCGATAGCGCCGGTCGAGGCCGCGCAGCGTCAGCCGGGCGGGCGCGCGCGCCTCCTTGACCTGTACCTCGTGCGCTCCGAAGGCCAGCACCAGCACCGCCAGCACCGCCGGAATCACGCTGAGCAGCACCACCGTCTGGAAGGTGTCGCGGCTCAGCGCTACCTGATTGCCCTGCGCGGCCAGCACCACGATCAGCGCCAGCACCAGCCCCAGCGCGGCCCCTGCCGTGTCTCCGGCGCGGTGCAACCCAAATGCCAGTCCGCGCCGCCCCTCGTCCACAGTGGCCGCGACCAGCGCGTCGCGGGGAGCGGTGCGAATGCCCTTGCCCACGCGGTCGGCGAAGCGCACGATCAGCACGCCGCCCCAGGACGACGCCAGATAGAGGAAGGGCTTGGCCACCGTAGACAGCCCATAGCCCGCCACGGCCAGCCATTTGCGGCTGCCCAGACGATCCGACCACCAGCCGGAAAAAACCTTGATCAGGCTGGCCGTCGTATCGGCGATGCCTTCGATGACGCCGATCACACTGGTGCGCACCCCCAGCGCGCTGGCCAGGAACAACGGCAGCAGGTTGAAGACCATCTCGCTGGAGATGTCGGTGAGAAAGCTGGTCAGCGTGACCACCCATACGTTGCGCGGCAACGAGCGCACGCCTGCGCGTTCGGTCGTCGCCGGTGCGCCAGGAACAG